>Ga0233425_10000570_pt1 | contig 94135 bp, 92 predicted proteins | sample Watercolumn_Towu_2_FD_181712 | JGI IMG/M metagenome (GOLD analysis project Ga0233425, IMG submission 181712) | Freshwater microbial communities from Lake Towuti, South Sulawesi, Indonesia - Watercolumn_Towuti2014_140_MG | ecosystem: Environmental > Aquatic > Freshwater > Lake | place... | reverse complement strand
GTCTGCTTCGGCTTCTTCACGAACAGCGGGGCACTGAGTCCGAGTCGTTTCATCTGCGGCGTCCCCTCGATAATGGCGGTTGCGGATATTTTATCGCAGCAACAGGACTTATTCAGAGTTTCCTTAACAAAAGCTCGCAATGGGCGTGACTATTCAATGTAAAATAACTATTAATAATTTGGAAATAAAGAACAGTTTATTTCTATTTTAGTACGGAACTAAGAAATAATTGCACCTATCCAATGCATAAAATACTGATTTTTTTGCCTTAGCCAACTTTTAGACTCATTCATTTTGATCAACAAAAACCTTTGTTTCAACAAAACCCAACTAAATCAAAGCTTAAGCTAGCGCTGATAAGTTTAACCAACATCAATGCCTAAATTACATTGAAAAGGTATAGATTTTGCTTAATAAATAATGTGCCAGGCAATTAAAACGCCTGTAACAACCGAGATGTATGCTCGGCAAAAGTTCTGATTAATGCAATCAGTGCTAAAGCGAGGTAATGACTATGTTAACTAAATTGCTTTCGACAAAAACCTTAGAAAAACTGACTATCACTTGGCCGGACCTCACATCTACCGATCTAGCCGCTATGGTCTTGGCCTTGATACTGGTTGTATTGGTGGCGGCCGAACGGCGTGCACCCAAATTAAACTGGTCTAAAAAAGCCCTGCGGCAATCCTATCAGGCCAATTTCAGCCTGTTCATATTCAATAGCCTGATCATGTCGGCGCTGTCAATAACCTCGTTATTGACGCTTGCCAAGGCTCACTTGCTTGGGCCCGGTTTATTGGGCCATGCGCTTGATAACCCGGCCGGAAAAGCCATTCTGTCGATATTGGCGCTCGATTTAATGCTCTATCTCTGGCATAGAACCTGTCACAGCTTCGACAGCTTGTGGCTATTTCATCGCGTTCATCACAATGACCCCGCACTGAACGTTTCAACCGGCTTAAGGGTGCACATTACCGAATTATTGCTGACTCATCTGCTTAAAGGCTTGGTGATTATCGCCATGGGTATCGATGAACTTATCGTCTGGCTCAATGAAATCATGACGACGGTGTTTGTCATGGTGCATCACAGCAATATTTCATTCAAAGGTGAAAAATGGCTCGGCCTACTGTTAATCACGCCACGGCTGCACCGCACTCATCACTCGACGCAACGCAGTGAACATGACAGCAATTACGGCGCCATGCTCTCTGTTTGGGACCGCTTGCTTGGCACTCTCAACGAAAAAGAGGCGTCCACGATCGGCATTAAAGGCCGATCGCCACAAGATTTCTTCAACCTGGTCAAATTCGGTTTCACCACTCAAGCGCCAGCACCCGCATCGTTAATGCCTGACAACCTAGAAGCCATGATTGCCGAAGCGGCTTATTACAAAGCCGAGAAACGCGACTTCCGCCCCGGACATGATTTGGCTGACTGGCTGGAAGCCAAGAAAGAAATCATGCAAATGTTTTATATCGAACCCAAGGCTCGCCAGTCAGTTGCGTAAAAACAACCGTATGATTTCAACACATGAAACACGCCTTAAACTCGAACGCTTAAAGTCATAGCCACATTGCATGCTTTTGCTTCTTAATTAACTAAATTTTTCTGCAAAAATTTGGTTTTTGTTATTGGTAACGGCTGTCATGATACAATTTCCATGACGGAACAGAGTTTCCAATCCACTTCATGTCTGACATGAGTTGGATAGCGGTATGGACGTTTCCTTCCCATGTTGATAATTCTATCTTGAGGAAATCATCATGAAATCCAAGACTTATCTTTCAATATTACCAGCAACCCTCATTTTGGTTGCCACTGTCGACATTGCCCATGCGCAGTTTCCGAAAACCGAATTCGGCATGGAGCATTGTTTGCATGCCGCTTTGACAGAGAAAAACGGCGGCGTGGTCAAAGTTGAATTAAAAATCGAAAATGAGGTACCAACCTACGAGTTCGACATCGAAACGTCAGACGGCAAGGCCTGGGACATCGAATGCGATACCAAAACCGGCAAAATCAGCGAAATTGAACAGGAAGTCAAAAACGCTAAAGATTCCTTATTCAAAGCGAAACTAAAGGTAGGCGAAAAGCAAGCACGCAAGGTGGCCTTGGCTGCTCATCCAGGTAAAATTGTTGAGGTGGAGTACGAAATTGAACCTGATGGCGCGGCATCGTACGAATTCGATATTCAAGGCAAAGATGGCAAGGAAATGAAAGTGGAAGTTGATGCCACCTCCGGCAAAATTGTCGAATCTAATAGTGAAGTGTATCAAATTGGCAAGGAATAATTTTCATTACAAATAAGATCATCGTAGTACCATGATTCAATAACTTGAAGGCTATTGCCAAAGACTGAAGAAACGTGTTCTCCGGCAAGTTTCAGTTTTCGTGAGTTCCAACTGTATGCTTTGCTGAGAGCCATGCCAGTCAATCTTATTTTTGATTTACTCAAATTGTTGTCTCATTCAAAGGTAACTCAAGCTTGATTGCAAAGCCTCTGCCGGGTTGCGTTTCAATTTTAAAGGTGCCGCCCAGGCTCTGAGTCCTTTCTTTCATGCCCAACAGGCCGAAACCTTTTTTAATCTGCCCGGCCGTACAGCCAAGGCCGTCATCGATGACCGACAGGTATATCCTATTTACCGGGGACGGGATAGCCTTCAAGGAAATCCGGGCGGTGGCGGCTCGGGAATGACGGACAATATTGGTTAAACATTCCTGAATGACTCTAAACAACTGGATGGACATATTGGATCCACTCTGATCCACCTGATCATCGCATTCCAGATTGACTTTCAATGCCGGATATAGTGTTGACCAACGCATCAACAAATCTTCCAGCGCCGCTTTAAGACCCAGCTCCGTCAGCACCAAAGGGTGTAACTGCTGCATCATGTTGCGGACTACATTAATCAAATTTTCACATAATTTTTCTATTTCTTCCGTCATTTTCTGGATTTGAGCCGGTTGCCGATTGGCGCTGACCGCCATCATTTTAATTGCGGTAAGTGACTGTCCCAGTTCGTCATGCAGCTCTTTCGCCAGTTGTTTACGCTCGATTTCCACGATTTCCAGAGAATGCTGGGTGAGTGCGCGATTTTCCTGCTGAGTTTTATTGAGTTCGTCCGTCATATGGTTAATGGCCTTGGCGATGCTGTTATATTCCGATATGTCGAATTTCGGCAGTTTTTCCTGATAGTTGCCTGTTTCTATCGATTGCAGCGCCAGCACAATGGTGTTGATGGACTTGATCGACTTATTCAGCGCCAAGTAAACCGAAAAAAAAGTCAAGCAGGTTAAACCCAGAATCGTGCCGAAAAATCCCAGGCTTTCCTCCCAGACCTCCCGGATCTCATCGAGAGGGTTCGCCTGGATGGACAAAGAGAACTGTTCGCCAACTGGCGTGGTCAGCGGTTTCACCACTTTAGCTTGTTTGCCACCGATCAGTTCGACAAACCAGGACGGCGGAGGGTTGCCACCGGAGAAGTGTTTATCGTGATGCCCCACATTCAGCGTACGGCCATCCGGCTTGACCAATTCGATTTTTAAATGCCGGGTTTCCTTAAGTGAGCTGATGCAGTTCAGCCAGGAGGCATCACTTGGGCTTTTTTGAGACAAGCCGCAGGTAATAATATGCGTGGTCATGGTGACGGAGGCTTCGATCTCGTCGCTAATGGCAGACTTGGCGTGCCAAAAGCTGATGATCGATCCCAACAACACGATGATGAGCGCCGATATAAAAATTTTGATGTTGATTTGGTAAGTTAAACTCATTGAATAAGCCTGTGTTGAACCGAAGCAAAGTCATACTGATCTGTTTTCATACGATTCGGAGTCGTCTGCAAAGTTAAAAAATGAAATCCTCCTGCCCCCAAAAGGGAAACTCGCTCTGACGCATTTCCTATTCAATTGACGATAATGCAATTTTTTTCGAGATAATAAACAATGAAATTACATAAGCTCATCATCACTCTGATTCTCTGGTCACCAATTATACTGTTTGCGCATGGACCGACCCCTCAAAAAGCCAAGGAAAGCATTACCATTAACGCTCCGGTCGACAGAGTTTGGCAAGTCGTGAAACAGTTCGACCAAATTTCTCACTGGCACGACGATATTAAAACTAGTATAGGTAACGGTAAACTGGAATCAGGGGGCATTCGTACTATCACCTTCCAGAATGGCGAAGAACTTAGCGACGAACTGGATTTCTTTAGCGAAACTGAACACGAATACAGTTATCGGATAAAGAAAGAAAACGTTAAAGCATTGCCGGTAAGTTCTTATTCTGTGACTGTCCAGGTTGCATCAGGCGAAAATCCAGCCGCCAGTGTGGTGACTTTAAAAAGCCGCTTTTACCGTGGCGATACCGGCAATACCCCTTCTGATCAACTGAATGACGAAGCAGCAGCGAATGCGATGAACGCCTATTTCAAAAATGGTCTGATCAGCCTAAAACAAAAGCTGGAGAAATAACAGCTTATTCATTGGTGGCGGGCGAGTCTAGCAAACCTTGGCGACCCGCCAGCAAGGAAAGCTCTGACAACGTTTTAAGACCGAGTTTATCTTTAATGGTGGTGGTATGATTGCATACAGTTTTGTAACTTATGCATAATTTACTTGCCGCATCTCGGGTGGACATGCCTTTAGCCAACAAACAGAAAACATCAAACTCCTTGGGCGATAAGCATTCCAAAGGATTTTTATCGGTTTTTTCGAAAGCCACGTTAATTGCTAGCTGTTGAGCAAGGGCGGGCTCGATAAAGGTTCCGCCGGCAGCAATCAGACATACTGCATTTATCAGCGTCTCCGGGCTACTGTTTTTGGTAATAAAACCTTTGGCACCGGCTTTGATCGCTCGGGTCACATAAATCAAATCATTGTAGATACTGAAAACCAAAATTTGACAATCAAGCCCACGGTTAACCAAGCGACGGATGCTTTCAAAACCGCCAATTCCCGGCATCGACAAATCCATAATGACAACTTGAGGTTTATATTGGTTATAAATTTGACAGGCCGTTTCGCCGCGGTCGGCCTCATAAATCGTTCGAATTTTATCTGACAGCGATAGATAAGCCTTGTAACCGGCGCGTACCACAGCGTGATCGTCAACTAACAAAACGTCAAATTTATCGTGTTCATTGCTCATTGTCGTATGTCCGAAAAATTGACACATAATGCCAATAATTGTGGTCAGATGAAAAGGGAATATTTCCTTAATTACGCTGGCCGGTAAAGGGAAATTTTCTACCAACAATTTGAGACAATTTCCTCTTAAATTCGTGCTTTCTTCCGTAACGTTGGCTTGCATTGCTTAAGTACCATATTGAGACGCAGCCAAACCGCCTCAAATCACGTTATGCATCTTGATCGAGGAAGCTACACACCTTAATTGGATTTCATTGGCGGTTTGGTTTCGTCCCCTTGTATAAACATAAAGCATAACTGGAGGAGACATGCAAATTAGAAAATTTGCAAAATATGCCCGAACATCGGCGCTGGCAGCGGGTATTGCGCTGGCGCTGGCACAAACGGCTCAGGCGAATAGCGATCTGGATAAATTATCCAAGCAAAACACTAACTGGGTGATGCAGACCAAGGATTACAGCAGCACCCATTTTAGTGAAATGTACGATATTAATGTCACCAATGTTAAAAACCTGAAGGTGGCGTGGTCGTTCTCTACTGGTGTGCTGAATGGCCATGAAGGCGGGCCGCTAGTAGTCGACGGCATCATGTACGTGCATACGCCCTATCCGAACAACATATTCGCTCTGGATTTGAATGAACCCGGCAAAATTCTCTGGCAATTTAAGCCTAAACAGAACCCGGCTGCCCGCGCGGTGGCCTGCTGTGACGTGGTCAACCGTGGTCTGGCCTATGCGCCTGCTGGCGATGGTTACCCGGCGACCATTTTCCTCAATCAGCTTGACGGTAACGTCGTGGCCTTGAACGCCAAGACTGGCGACATGCTCTGGAAAATGGAAAACTCTGACATCGCCGTGGGTTCCACGCTGACAGTCGCGCCATTCGTGGCCAAGGATAAGGTCATCGTCGGTTCCTCCGGCGCCGAGCTAGGTGTGCGCGGCTACGCGACTGCTTACAACATCAAGGACGGTAAGCAAGCATGGCGGGTCTATGCCACCGGTCCAGATGAAGATATCAATCTGGCCAGCGATTTCAACAGCGCCAACCCGCATTACGGCCAATTTGGGTTGGGTCTGAAAACCTGGGAAGGCGATGCCTGGAAAATTGGCGGCGGCACTAACTGGGGCTGGTATGCCTACGATCCTGAACTGGAAATGCTTTACTACGGTTCCGGCAACCCTGCGCCGTGGAACGAAACCATGCGTCCAGGCGACAATAAATGGACGATGACGATTTGGGGCCGCGACATCAACACCGGCAAGGCCAAGTTTGGTTATCAAAAAACGCCGCACGACGAATGGGATTACGCAGGCGTCAACTACATGGGCCTGTCCGAGCAAATGGTTGACGGCAAGAAAACCAAGTTGCTGACTCACCCCGACCGTAACGGTCTGGTTTACACGCTCAACCGGGAAAACGGTACACTGGTCAATGCGTTCAAGATCGACAACACCGTTAACTGGGTGAAGCATGTTGATCTAAAAACCGGCTTGCCGGTGCGCGATCCCGAATATTCCACGCACATGGATCATGAAGCCAAAGGCATCTGTCCGTCTGCGATGGGATACCACAACCAGGGTATCGAATCTTACGATCCGGCCAGAAAACTGTTCTTCATGGGTGTCAACCATATCTGTATGGATTGGGAGCCATTCATGCTGCCATACCGCGCAGGGCAATTTTTCGTGGGCGCGACGTTGAACATGTATCCAGGGCCTAAAGGCACCTTGGGCCAAGTGAAGGCTATGAACTCGGTAACGGGCGAATTCAAATGGGAAGTTGCTGAGAAATTCGCGGTCTGGGGTGGTACGATGGCGACCGCTGGGGACTTGGTTTTCTACGGCACTTTGGACGGCTGGATCAAGGCGCGTCACTCCGAAACCGGCGAGGAATTGTGGAAATTTAAGTTGCCTTCCGGTGTGATCGGTCACCCGATTACCTACAAGCATGACGGCAAACAGTATGTCGCCATCTATTACGGTGTCGGCGGCTGGCCAGGGGTTGGTTTGGTGTTCGACCTGAAAGACCCGACTGCCGGTTTGGGCGCGGTGGGCGCGTTCAAAGAACTCGCCCATTACACCCAAATGGGTGGCGGCGTAATGGTGTTCTCTCTGTAATTTCCAAGTAAAAACCACCGGGTTAGCTTTATAAGGGCTAACCCGGTTCACGAAAAAGAACATCATGACAGCAAAATCATTTTTAACACTATTAGGCGTTCTCTCTTTAAGCGGATGTGCGCAAACGCCGGTTGCTCAGGCCCAGGGCAGCGAGCCGTTGAAGGTTTGTGCGGCGGAAAACGAAATGCCTTATTCCAACAGCAAGGGCGAAGGCTTTGAAAACAAGCTGGCTGAGTTTGTCGGCAAGGAACTGGGTCGCAAGATCGAGTATGTCGGCTGGATCGACCCGCGTCATTTCATTCGTGACTTGTTAGACAAAAAGCGATGCGATCTAGTTATGGGGCTGGATGACGGCGATCCCAGGGTTGCCACCACCAAGCCATACTATCGTTCCGGCTATGTTTTTGTCACCAAGGAAGATAAATCCGAAATGGCGCAAAACTGGGATGGCGAGCTAATCAAAAAAGCCCAGCGTATCGCGTTCATGCCGGGCACGCCGGCGGAGACGATGTTGCGGGCGGTTGGCCGTTATAACGATATGTTCAACTATTTGCACGAACTTGTCGGCTTCAAGTCGCCGCGCAATCAATACGTCAAGTATGAAACTTCAAAACTTGTCAATGAAGTTGCGTCTGGAAAAGCGGAGATGGCGGTACTGTGGGGACCGGCGGCGGCGCGTTATGTCAAGGAGGCATCCACGCCTTTGGCTATGACGGTCATCCCTGACAACAACGTTCGCGCCGATGGCCAAAAAGTTCCGCATCATTTCAGTACCTCTATGGGCGTAAGGAAAGATGATCAAAGTTTATTGCTGGCATTGAATAAGCTTATTGAAGATAAACAAGATGAAATAGAAGAGATTTTGGAAGCGGAAGGCATTCCTCTTCTTCCGGAAGACGAGTCTACCGCAACCAATAAAAACTAAGGATCATTCCATGATTAAAACTAAAAATCTGATAGTCGGCATGGGCTTGGGGCTGTTGCTCGCAAGCCAGTCCGCAACGGCGGAAATTACCCTCCGCAACACCATCACCGGGGAAACGCTGGATTTGAGTTTTGCCAAAAAAGGCGGCGATACCGATGCCTTCAAAAAATTCATGCAGGACGGCAAAAACCCGTACAACGATAACAAAGAGGCCATCGAGAAAGGCAAAAGCCTTTATGCGACCGGCTGCTCCGGTTGCCACGGTCACGAAGCCGAAGGCAAATTAGGGCCGGGACTAGCGGACGATTACTGGACTTATCCCCGTAACGCGACCGACGTGGGCTTGTTTGAAACTCTGTTCGGCGGTGCAAACGGCATGATGGGGCCGCAATATGTCAACTTCTCCAACGACGATATGTTGCACATTATGGCTTATCTGCGCTCGATTTATACCGGCGATCCCGCTAAAGCCGATTGGAAAAAATAAAGAGGACAAAACTATGAAAAAAGTATTGATTAACATTCTGACCGTTGCCGCATTCACAATGTCTTTATCGGCTTTTGCGTATGACGGCACCAATTGCAAAGAACCCGGAAACTGCTGGGAAGCAAAACCCGGCTACCCGCAGCAAGTCGCGGGCAGCAAATACGATCCCAAGCATGATCCTAACGAACTGAATAAACAATCTCAATCGATTCAGGAGATGGAAGCCCGCAATGAAAAACGTTGGCAGAAGCTTTCCGAAACCGGCAAGTTTGTTTATGAAGTGGAGTGAGATGTGAATCTTTCTCCTGTCAGGGCTTAATCAGCCTTGCAAAACGGGATTTCTGGCTTCTTCGTTGCATAAATCCCTGATCTTGTTTTAAAGACTAATATTCCCTACCAACTCCGGCCATGCCATGCGCCGGAGTTTTTTTATAACGATGAATAACGAACAACAATTAAACAACTGGCGTAAATCGGCGCTGGATTTTGAAAGCCAGATCAACAAAATCGTAATCGGACAGAAGCCGGTTGTCCGTAACCTGCTCATTGCCGTGTTTGCCCGTGGCCATGTCTTGCTCGAAGGCGCTGTCGGGGTGGGAAAAACGACCCTGCTCAGGGCGGTGGCGCAAGGCTTGGGCGGCAATTATCAGCGTATCGAAGGCACCATCGACTTGATGCCTGCCGATCTAACCTATTACACCTACCTTGACCGCAGTGCCAAGCCGCAAGTCGATCCTGGCCCTCTTCTCACGCACGGCGAACAGCTTTCGACCTTCTTTTTCAACGAAATCAACCGCGCCCGTCCGCAAGTCCATTCCCTGCTCCTGCGGGTGATGGCGGAGCGCAGTGTCAGCGCTTTCAATCAGGAGTACCGGCTGCCGCATATTCAGGTCTTCGCCGACCGTAACCGGGTTGAGCGCGAAGAAACCTTTGAATTGCCCGCCGCCGCCCGCGACCGTTTCCTTATGGAAATCAACATGGATGCGCCGGAAGAAGGTAATTTGCTGGAAGAACTGATGTTTAATCCCCGCTATCACAACGTTGACAAGCTGGTAGATGAGATTCCTTCCGGCTTGCTGCCTTATTATCAATTGAATGAAATCGCCGGACTTGTTCAACAGACCGTCACTGCCAGCGCGGCCTTGCGCAGATATGCCCTGATGCTCTGGCAAGCCACTTACGCCCCGCAAAATTTCGGCATTCGACTGCCGGATGTGGAGATGACGCAGCTAATACAGTCCGGCGCCAGCCCGCGCGGCATGAGTTATTTGATTCGAGCGGCTAAAGCCAAAGCTTGGCTGGAAAACCGCACCGTGCTGTACCCAGAGGATTTACAGGCCATGTTCAAGCCCGTGCTGCAACACCGGATCTTTTTGCAGCCCATGTATGCCTATCGCAGTAGCGAAATCATGCCCAGTCTGATTACGGATATTTTGGGCGCGATTGCAGCGCCTTAGTGCAGGGACATTGGGGAAGCCATTTTGAACGATCTCACCAAGCCGTCTATGAAAACGCAAAGTAAACCTGATTACGCCGCAGTCACAGTTAGCCTGTTAAAGGGCATGATTCCGCAGGCCGGTCTCAGCCATTTTATCGATACTTTTTTAACCTGGTTCAGCGTCGGTTTTGTCAGTTCTTTCGTTGCCGAATCACTGGATAAGTACGCCGGAATCGTGTATGCGTCGTACTACACCGGTGCGGTCAACGAAGCGGTTGGCTATCGTTTTTGGGTTTTGCTGTCGGTCATCGGCATCCTCTTGTTCTGCATTAATCTGCCTGTGATTTTTCTGGGCAAACAGTTTAATAAAGGCCATGGCCTGATCACCCGCTTCCGTCAATTAGCCTATACCTTTTTCGTGGTCGGTTTTGACGAGGGCGCATTGATGATCGGCATTCTGATGGCCAACTTGCTCAACGCCAGCGACCGAAGCGCTATGCTCGCGAATAAATCCTTCCTGTTCAGCGATGTCGGATTTTTCACCATTTTCTTCCTGGCTTTATTGAATGCTTTTTTGTGGCTGCTGGGAGAATCGCTCTACAACCGGGACAGCCGGTCGTATTCCGGTGTGGTCAGGCAAATCATGTCGGCGCCGGTGCGCTTTGCCGTCCCGGCGTATTTCCTGATAACCGGGGTAATTATTTACAGCGTCATGTCCCAGCCGTGATGGAAAAGGTCAGGCCGTTTCTATACCGGATTGCCCAGCTCGGTTTTCGGCCCATGCCGGGCGCACATGCCAGCGCGATGTCCGGCGCGGGACAATTATTTAAGCGCCACGATTCCTTGCTGGCTAATCCCGATGCCCGCCGTCTGGATTTGCGCGCCAGCGTGCTGAATCCATTCCAGGAATTCAAGGTCAAGGTTTATCAGCAAGCGAGCCGTATTCCGATGCTGGTTATCGCGGACTTGTCGCTCTCTATGAGTTACATTGGTCTTTCCAACAAACAACAGGCTTTGGCGGATTTTGCCGCTTCCGCCGCCTATTCGGCGCAGCAAACAGGCGATAGCTTTACTTTCATCGGTTGCGGACGGCAAGCCGATACCCGCTGGCTGACGGCAGGCCACCTAGGCTTTGGCGCCATCCCGGCCATGGCGGATGCCTTGCGATCCAGGCAACTGACCGGCAAAGCCGAAAGCCTGACTGAAGTCAGTCAATATGTCCCTAACAAGCGTTCGCTGATCTTTGTCGTCTCCGATTTTCATTTGCCTGCCGAGCGGATTACAACATTGCTCGGCCGGTTAACCGGACATATCGTGATTCCGGTGGTGCTGTGGGATGAAGCGGAATACGCCGCCTTGCCGAATTGGGGAATCTGGAAAGTCAAGGATCTGGAATCGAACGCCACGCGCACGTTATTGCTTCGTCCTGGGTATAAGCAAAAAATTCAGGTTGCGTTCAAACAGCACAGACAACGCTTGCAGCAATTATGCCGCGCTTTCTCCGCCGAACCGCTATTCATCAACGGCACTTACAACGCTGATGTAGTAACCGCTTATTTTTACGGCAGGGCTGTATGAAGCTGACAAAACGAGTGCAATTGTTAGTTTTGTATGCAGTCCTGCCGTCCTTATTCAGTTGTTCGCCATCGTTGCAGGAACCTGTCAAGCATTTTGATCTGCAAGCGCCCAAACCCTTCGGTTACGTGATCGGCGATGAAATCCATCATCGCATCGTCGTGGAAACCCGCCGCAACCTGATTCTTAGCAAGGAAAGCATTCCCGCCGCCGGCGCGGTCAACCGCTGGCTGCAATTGAAGTCGGCGAAGGTGTCGGTACAAACAGCGAGCGATGTCGATAAAACCGAGCTTGACTTGACTTATCAGGTGTTCTATTCGCCGCTGGAAGTAAAGATGCTGAAAATACCGGGTTTCACGCTGCGATTTAAGCAATTCGGTCAAACTATCGAACAGCCTGTGCCGGATTGGCATTTTACGTTGTCGCCCCTGCATGAACTGGTGATCCGCAAAGAGGCAGACCGAATTTACCTGAGGCCCGATGCCGTGCCCGATCAGCTCAACGTGCAGCCGTTTCTCGACCGTTTGCAGTTGAGCTTGTTTGGCGTTTTATTGAGCGCGCTGTATCTGGCTTGGCGGCACCGATTGCTGCCGGGGCAAAGTAGGCGCAGTGCTTTTAAACAGGCCAGCCGGGAAATCGCAGCATTGTCGTCTCAGGAAATCGACAAGGCGCTGGGCGTGATTCACCATGCCCTGAATGCCTTGAACGACAAGCCCTTGTTCAAGCAGGATTTGCCGTTGTTATATCAGCGCAAACCGCAGTTTGAGGCGGTTGCGCCGGAACTGGACTGGTTCTTTAACTTTTCCAGCCTTTACTTTTTCGCAGGCCGCCATTACGTTGCCGAACAGGATTTCACCCGGCTGCAACAGCTTTGCCGGCGCTGCCGCAAACTGGAATTGGAAACTTTGTGAGTTTTGCCTTTGAAACCCCGGCAATCCTGGCTGCACTGGTATTATTACTGTTGCCGGTTTACAGCACCGGCGTCAATGTCAAGGACTATCCCTGGCTGGAGATTCTGCCTGCCGATCCGTTATCATTGTTATTTGCGGGACTATTGCGGTTGCTGGGAATCCTGACCTTTACTGCCCTGATTTTTGGCCTGGCAGGACTGTACCAGAAGGAACAACAAGTCGAACATATCGGTCACGGTGCACACACCGTTATCCTCTTCGATCGTAGCAGCAGCATGGACAACACCTTTGCCGGTAAAACGCCAAGCGGCTTGGAGGAGTCTAAAACCGCCGCCGCTCGCCGCCTGCTGTCAGGCTTTATCGAGCAAAGGCAGCAAGACCGTATCGGCGTGGCGGGTTACAGCACTTCACCTTTATTTGTCATGCCGTTGACCACCAACAAAGCGGCGGTACAAGCCGCCATCGCGGCGACCACCACGCCCGCTTTGGCCTATACCAACATCAGCAAGGGCTTGGCGCTGGCCTTGTCCTATTTCGACGGCCAGCCTGTGCCCGGATCGCGCGTGGTATTTCTGGTTTCAGACGGCGCGGCGGCGGTCGATCCCGATACGGAACTGGTACTGCGCAAGCAATTCAAAGAGCAGCAAGTCAGCCTGTACTGGCTGTTCTTGCGTACCGCCAACAGCCCCGGCATTTTTAATGCGCCGGAAGATACCCGCAATGACAATGCCGATGCCATGCCCGAACGTTATCTGAATCTGTTCTTCAGCAGCCTGAACATTCCATATCACGCTTATGAAGCGGAAAATCCGCAGGCTATGCAGCGGGCAATCAATGACATCAACCAACTGGAAAACAAGCCCCTGCATTATTTCGAGCAAATTCCCAAAAAGGATCTGTCGGACGATTGCTACCGTCTGGCTGCGGTTGTGCTGGCGCTATTGCTTGCAGTGAAATGGCTGGAGGTAAGATGACGGCATTCCACAACAATCACAACCGGTATCATTCTTATGGCTGACTCCATTGCTGTTTTGTCGAAGGTAACGGGTAAACTTCCTCGCTTATCTTTTTTCTTGTATTCATTCGCTTGGCTGGCGCTGGGAATCAGCCTCTTTGCCGCCGTTGTCAGTGCGCTTGATGGTTATACGATGAGCAAGGAAAATAGGCTGATCGAGCAACTGCTCAACGGCGAAGACATTACCGCCAACGAGCTGGTTTCCGCCATGCCCGAAACCAGGCTGGCCAGGGCGGCTGCTTTATTGCAAAAACAACAACAGCAGCAGGATGCCCTGGAGAGTTTAAGCATGATACTCAATCGCGGCGATATCCGGCTTCAGGCCAAAACGCGCTACAACCTGGGCAACATTTATTTGCGCCAAGCCATCAGCCAGGTCGAAGCCGGTCATCCCGACGAAGCCAAAACGCTGGTCACGCTTGCCAAACAGGCGTACCGCGAAGCCCTGCTACGCGACAGCGCCTTCTGGGACGCTAAGTACAACCTTGAGGTGGCGATGCGCCTGCTGCCCGATTTCGACCGTATCAATGTCGATGAAAATCAGGGTGAACAACCGAAGAATCCCCTGTGGACGACTGTACCCGGTTTTCCGCGCGGACTGCCCTGAGGACAGCCATGTTTGCCGAATTACCCAAGCCGCTTAAGGACTACCGCCTCTGGTGCGTGGCTTTGGCCCTGACCGCTGTTCTGTTCAGCCAGATTAAACCAACGGAAGTCGAGCAAGTGCCGGTGTACCGGATGATCGCCATCGTCGACATTACCCGCAGCATGAACGCGGAAGATTACGAACTCGACGGCAAACCGGTCAGCCGTCTGGAGTATGTCAAAAACAGCCTGCGCGAACTATTGCTTCAGTTGCCTTGCCAATCCAAATTGGGTTTGGGCATCTTCACCGACCGCCGCTCAACCTTGCTGCTTGAGCCTATCGAAGTTTGCAGCGGGTTCAATGAACTGAATCAATCCATCGCCGCGCTCGATTGGCGCATGGCCTGGGCTGCGGACAGCCGTATCGCCAGCGGCCTGCTCGCCACCATGGAAATGTTGCAGCAACGGGATGAAAGTCTTTTGTTCCTGACCGACGGACAGGAAGCGCCGCCCGTCAACCCGCTCTACCAGCCCGATTTCAGCGCCATGAAAGGTAAGTTAAAAGGTATGGTTGTCGGAGTTGGCGGCATTCAGCCCGTGCCTATCCCTAAGTTCAGCAACCGGGGCGAACGTGAAGGCGTTTACACCGCAGAAGACGTGCCGCACCGTTCCACCTTCGGCGAATCCGACCTGAATCCCGAAAAAATCGAAGGCTACAACGCCCGCAATGCGCCATTTGGCAGCGCGGAAGTGATTGGCTCGGAACACCTGTCGGCGCTGAATGAAGTCTATTTAAGGCAGTTGGAAACGGAAAGCGGACTGATATACCACCGGCTTATTGACACTAACACCCTGGTGGACGATTTGCACGAAAGTGTACAGGCTGTACATTCGCAGGCATCCATCGATACGCGCTGGCGCTTTGTTTTACTGGCATTGCTATTAACTGTTATTTGTTGGCTGAGTGTTGGCTGGCATCGATGAAAGCCAACGTCCCAGGCGTCAGCTTTCAAGTTTAACGCTAAGGGTTAATTATTGTTTCGGATAGGGGGGTTATTAGGGGAATTTTTGAAATACATAGATCTGCCGCGCAGGGCGAAGTTGTGTTACTTGAGGTAATCGAAAATTCAGATCAAACTTTCAAAAGCAGTAACATTACTATACGTAAGATTGTCGCCTGCTTTGAATATTGCCTCATCCTTGAGGCAAGGAAGACAACGAGGAATAAGTAAGTAACTTAGGGGTTAATGTTTGCACCTACTGGAGCATACCCTGGTATGCTCTTGTAGATAATTGGCTGGCCTTCTTGACCCGTCTGACGAATTTGAATGGCGCCAGTCAGCGCGGTTGGTGTGGCTTTTGTACACGTGCTTCTGACATAGAGCCAAGGTGAATCGGGCTTGCTGGTGCCATCCGGATCTTGGGAATTAAGGTCAGAGGTAAAATCCACCCAGTTGGTGCTGATCGGCGCAACGGTAGTCAGAGGACGAGCAGGGTTTGGTGGTGTATCGGCGGAAGTAAAGGTCAGTCCTGCGCGGAATAGAACCTCATCGGCAGCACCGTTGTAAAAGTAAGCAATTGAAACCGGCGCACGGTTTTTGAACCCTGCTCTTGAGACATCATTTACTTCAAAGGATTCACCAGGCGCATATTCAACGGGAAACAGATGAATGCGAGTGCCGTAAATGCAACTGGTGCCGTTACGCCAAACCCTGTCAGTAACATTCGCGATGGTCACGCCATTATGCACAACCGGTCTGACAGCGTTTGCCACTTGTGCATATCCATTCAAGGGAGGGTTATTTTGAAATATTGCACAGGTATTGTTGGCGGCTGTGGTTGGCGGTAAGGACGTTCCCTGGCCGAAGTTGCCGGTGGTATTGCACAAGGTATAAGCCGTAGTGCCGCCCGGGACGGCGTAACCCGTCTGGCTAAGGGTAACGAATCCGGTCGCCATTGCCGACGCCGACCCAAGCAACAAGAAGCCTGTGATAGCCTTGGTTAGAATTTTTCTGTTCATTTTTCTTCTCATCTTTAAAGGTTAGCAATATTTAACTTTCGGGGCCTTCATTAAGAGCATACGAAAAGAGTTGAAGCCGTGTCGTTTCGTGTTCGGCATACCGCGCGGCTCCTGCAGATTTAAGATCGCATTCGCTCGCGGTTTCCGTATCGCAGTAAAGGATGTTTTCCATATTAGCCCGCGTTTCCGGCCAGCGAAGTAAAGACGAAATTAGCTAATCGTATAATCCCGATAATAATCAGCGTTACGATAACGATTAAAATGAGTAATCTAAATTCTACGTTCATTATAAACCTCTACGGGCTTCTACGCTTGTTAAACAATAAGTTAATCTTTTCGTCCCTGAATATTGGGCTTCGGCATCAAGGAATATTAAAAACCATGCCCCACGCAGGTAGTCACCTGGGTTCCATCTACCGTGATGCCGTCAGGGCAGACGGCGCTGGTAAAGTTTGTTTGCCAGTCGATCACGGCGAATTCACCGCCCTGGGCGGTCGACAGGTTCGCGCCCTTAAGATCGGCACCGGACAGATTAGCGCCCGCGAGTTGCACACCGGCAAGATTGGCTTGCTGAAGCTTGGCTCCGGTAAAGTCGGCTTGTTGCAAATCGGCCTGTTCAAAATTTGCATTGCTCAATTCCGCCTGTTGAAGTTTGCTTTCGGCAAGGTTGGCATAACTCATATCGGCTTTTTCAAGTATGGCACCGCTCATATCGGCTGAAACCAAGTCGGAGCCGGTCAACACCGCTTCGGGAAATTTGCTCTGTCTCAAGTCGGCATGGGAAAGTTTCGCGCCATAGAGACTTGCCTTCGTAAAGTTAACACCAGATAAATTGGCATCTTCTCCAATTAAAGGGTTATTGCCTTCAGATTGGAGGAAGGAAAGATTAGCTCCGGTCATGCGCGTGTCGGGACTAATCACAAGCTTGCCCAACACAGCCGCGCCGCTCAGATTGGCACCGGTGAGATCGGCGGATCCCAGGTCACCGTTAAGCCGGGCTTTAACCATCTTAGCTTGGCGCAAGTCTTTATCTTTAAGGCGACCGTCATCCGAGCTGAAATCACATCCGCCCATGTCAGTGCCTGGAGTTGGGCTAAAGCAATTTTCTTCATGCACTTCCCTTAATTTTTTAACCAGCCGCCAATAACCGGCGCTGGTTGACGGGGGCTGGTTTTGGTTGCCATCCACCAAGCTTAAATAGGCTCCTCGCTCGTAATTAACCCTGTCATTTTTGGCGTAGACTGGCGATGGTCCCCAGTCGCCCCGGAATGAACCGGGTAAGGTGGTTGATCTAAATGCTGAATTTTTGTCCGGCACGATGCCAGCGGAATTAACATGTTCAGGAGCTGGTTTAGAGATAGCTTCCCGCTTTTTGGATTCCGCGTCAGCGCTCTGTTTGCTTAGATGAATTGGAAGGCTTAAAGCTGGCGGTTCCGGCTTATCGGCCTTACCGAACTCCAGTAAGCGGTTGTTGGCGACCAGGTGAATAACGCCGCCACCCATCAGCGCGCTCAGCAGGAGCAATACCCTTACGGGTTTCCAGTCTTTTAATAACTTCATCATCATGGCCAGCTCATTCTTTTTTCTGTTGAGAATTCAAATTCCCAAAGTGCTCTTGAAAATTTCCGCAAATAGTAGCCTGCAGCCTGTCCGTTATCAAAGGGAAAATCTCCTGAATACAAAAGGAAACTTTCCCAATGTTTTTTGACGCTAAGCCACTATCATGCAGACGCTTCAATATCCCCTGAATAAGAAAATCAATAAAGCGTGTTTGCATGTTACTGACTGTCAATTCCAAGAATTTCAGCCTTGTTTCGGGCCGCCTCTGTCTCCTGGTGGCGGCTTTTTTTTTGCTGCCGGTAAGCGCGCTTGTTGCGCAAGAAATGGAAGCCAAAGCTGAATCTGAAAGCTCCGTTGTGGAATTAGATACCATTACGATCGAAGGTCACGCACTCCGGTCAATCGGCCCCATGCAAGGTTTGCAACTTGAAAAAGAGCAAATCCCCGCCAATGTTCAATCGCTAAGCAGCAAAGAGATCAAGGAATCTCTGTCAACCAGCCTGGGCGACTTGATGAACAGCAAGCTGCAATCGGTCAATGTCAATGACTATGCCGGTAATCCCTTCCAGATGGATATCACTTTTCGTGGTTTTTCCGCCTCGCCGCAGCTAGGCACGCCCCAGGGCTTGTCGGTGTTTGTGGATGGGGTCAGGGTTAATGAACCGTTCGGCGACATCGTCAACTGGGACTTAATACCCTTAAATGCCATCGGCGGCATGGACGTCTTTCCCGGTTCCAACCCGCTATTCGGCTTGAATACCCTGGGCGGCGCGTTATCATTGCGTACCAAAAACGGTTTTGACGATACCGGTGCCGATGTCAGGTTCCAGGGTGGTTCCTGGAATCGCAAAAAAGGCGAGATTTCTGTTGGCTGGAACAATGGTGCGTTCGGCGCTTTTGCCTCCTTTACCGGCTTTGATGAGGAAGGCTGGCGGGTCAATTCGCCTTCAAGTGTCAACCAGGGCTTTGCCCGCTTAGACTGGCGCGGGGATGATTTTTCCCTGCGTTTCAGCACGCTGGCTGTAGGCAACAATCTGATCGGCAATGGTTTGATACCCACTTCCCTATACAACCAGAATCCTTCATCGGTGTTTACGTCTCCCGATCAGACCGAAAACGAATTGCAGCAATTCACACTGGGCGGCGAATTTTTCATAAATGACGAATGGAGTCTGACGGGGCAAATTTACCGGCGCGACAGTAACCGGAAGTCCCTCGCTGGAGATATGTATGAAGACTTTGAAGACATGGATAGGGGAGTTAGCGGCCTGGCGTCAGGAAAAACGGACGGCACCACGGGTGTTCCCGGCCAGCCGGTATGTCAATATCAAGATGTCAACCACGATAATATTCCCGATTATTATGTCACCCCCGATCGGAACGGGGACGGTTTTACCGATGACCAGGACTTCATCTATGACAGCAATGGCAATCAAATCATTGATCCTAAATCAGTCAATGTTCCTTTGACGCCTGATAATAGTGATTTTGTTTCATTAATGCCAGGTTTAAACGGAGCCCAGTCCGGCCTTTGCGGAAATGTGCTTTACAAGATTCCTGAAGGCCCAAAGGGCTTCTTTCTCAGTCGGAACGGAAAGTTTTATAATGTATTTGACGAGTTCACACCGGAAAAGCGGGGCTGGATTCCAGGTACGCCAATCGGTGTGTTGAGCAAGACCGCTATAGACCAAAATACCGACGGGGCATCATTGCAGTTGAATTACAACGCCGATGAACATAAATTCATGATCGGCGGTTCCATCGACGCGGCAACTACCGATTTTGTTACCAGCCAGCGTCTGGGGTTGATTGATGCCAATCGCCGCGTTTACAGTGACCCTGCCAATATCGATCCGATCTATCTGGCGGCGAAGCAAGACATCCGCAACAATTCTTTTCTAGGCAAGTCGACCACCTTCAGCGGCTATTTCAGCGAGACTTATTCGCCTTTGGATAACCTGCACCTGAATTTTTCCGGCCGTTTCAACAAGACCCGGGTGACCAACAATGTCCGCTCCCGTACGCGGGTCGGTTTTGCAGGCCTGCACACCATTACCGATGTGCACAATGCCATACCAAATGTAATTCTGTGCCCCAGCACCGATCCGGTTTCATGTCCGACAAAAGCCAATTACAACATTGACGGATTTTTTCGGGATGTCGTCCAGGCTGCAAATCCCACATCTGGCCTCGGCAAGTACAGCGAGACGCCGACCCAAGAGACTTTTAATTTCACCTCGTTCAATCCCTCATTAGGCTTCAGTTACCTGCCTTTTAAGGATTGGAATGTGCCTTATAAAAGTTTAGATATGTTTTTTAATTGGAGCCAGGGCACCCGGGTTCCTTCTAGCGTGGAGTTGGGTTGCGCCTACGACGGCACTCTGGTCAGACAGGATCCGAATAACCCGAATTCCCCCCTGACACCAAAAAGCTTAGCCACAATTGGCGGTGCATGTACGTTGCCCACTGCCCTTTCTGGCGATCCTTTCCTACCCCAAATTAAAGCCAATAATTACGAGTTCGGATTGCGGGGCAAACTGTTTGAAGCTGCAGAGACTGGTTTTTTCCGGGATTTTAGCTGGAATGCCAGCGTTTATCGCACCGACTTAAAAAACGATATTTATCTGGTGGGTATTACGGCAGACCGCAGTTTCTTCGATACCATCGGCGCGACCCGGCGTCAGGGTATCGAGTTCGGCTTTTCCGGCAAGGCCGGGATCGCCGATTTTAGCGTGAATTACGGTTATACCGACGCCACCTTTCAAAACGATTTATTCATGCTCAGTCCGCATAACAGCTCTGCTGAATATCGACGCAATACCACTGTATTCCAGTACGACCCCGTTACCCAAAAGCCCTTACAGCCTATTACCGACATGATACATGTTAAGTCAGGTGGCCGGATGCCGGGTGTGCCGTTGCACAACATTAATGCAAGCTTAAATTTTCACCTGACGCCGAAATGGGACTTCGGCATTACGATGATCGCGCATTCCGGAGCCTTCGTGCGCGGCAATGAAAACAACCAGCACCAGCAAGGTGCCATCCAGCTTGTCGAGCAACGGGATTTCTCGTCGCTCACTGATCCTTACAAAATCGTGCAGGGCCGGCAATTCAAAGATGCCGGCAGCGTACCGGGCTACGCCATTTTCAACTTGAAAACCCGTTATAAAGTATTCGAAGGTTTTTCACTGTTTGCCTTGGTCAACAATCTCTTCGACAGGCGCTATGTCACAGCGGGGCGCTTAGGCATCAATCCCTTCTCGCCTTCCGAAAACGGCGCCATCGGCCCCAGCGGCTGGAACTACAATTCCGGCGACTGGCTGAACAGCACCTTCATCGGTCCCGGAGCTCCAAGAGCAATTTGGATAGGTTTCGATTATAGATTCGATAAATAATATATCGGCTGGCGCCTAAGCTGGGTCTTGCGTTTTGACACTGGCTCATACCAAAGCTGCCTTTTTCTATGAGGCAATGCGACCAGCCGAGACTGTTAACCGACTAAATCCCGAGCCAACGGGCAATCATATTGCGCTGAATCTCAGACGTTCCCGAGTAAAGCGCGCTCCCGACCGCATCACGCAGAGCGCGCTCAACCTCGTACTCGGTCATAAAACCGTAACCGCCATGTATTTGAACCGTATCCAAAGCCGTTTTAACCAGTGCTTCGCTGGCAAATAACTTGGTTATCGACGCATCCATTGATGGCGTTTTATGATGATCCAGCCGCCAAGCCGTTTGATAGGTCAACAGCCGCGCCGCCTCCAGTTGAACTTTCATGTCGGCGATTTTATGAGAAACCGCCTGAAATTTGCCCAGCATCTGGCCGGATTGTGCGCGTTTACGAACATAAGCAATCGAAGCCTCCATCAAGCGCTGCATCGTACCGACATGCCCGGCCGCCAGCAGCGTCCGCTCCCAATCCATCGCTGTTGTAAAAACGCTGAAACCAGCGCCAACCGAGCCGATAACTGCAATTTTTGGCAGCCATACATGATCAAAGCGCAGCTCACTGATTGTCGACGTCCGTAGTCCCAGGGTCTCGAATGGATGACTCGTTGAAAATCCAGGCACGCCTTTCTCCGCAATAAAAGCCGTCATCCCGCCTTGCAAGCCTTTCTCGGGATTGGTAATCGCGAAAACGATAACTACATCGCTAACGGCGCCATTGGTAATCAGGGTTTTAACCCCGTTGAGTCGCCAGCCATCGCCGTCGGGCTCGGCTCGTGTTGTGATTGCCAACAAATCGGAACCGGCGCCTGGCTCGGTCATGGCCAATGCGCCAATCAATGCGCCATCACATAGCCCCGGCAAATAGCGTTGCTTCTGATCTACGTTGCCGTGCCTGGTTAATGGCACAATACAGGCCAACACATGAGCGCATAAGGAAAATACCAGACCGCCATCATAACACCCATAACCCAACGCCTCCAATGCAATTGCCGTCGATAACGCATCCCGCTGGCGCCCGCCATAGACTTCTTCGGCCGGAAGCCCCTGAATTCCAATGTCGGCGCATTTGCGCCAAAGCGTAGGTGAAAATGTTTGTGCTTTGTCCCGCATGACAACAGCGCCATTTAACTCCTGTTGCGCAAATTTAATAATGTTGTCACGCAGGCTTTTTTGTTCCTCAGTTATTGAAAAATCCATTCACAGACTCCTTAATAAACGTTGACAGTCAGTTTTATACTTAAGTTACCTTTGCAATCCTTTTAAAATACTCGCTCTCGGCAACGATATCGCGGTTATCTTCAACGCGATCCAGATAAACTAAGCCATCCAAATGATCAAATTCATGCTGGAAGATGCGAGCGACAAAACCTTCAAGTTTGATGGCGCGCCGCTCGCCGGACTCATCGCTATAACAAACTTCAATGGACTTGAAGCGAGGCACTAAAGCGCGAATGCCGGGAATGCTCAAACAGCCTTCCCAGCCCCTCTCCTTGTCGTTCGATAAGGCTTGAAATTCCGGGTTGAGCATGACGGTCGGCTGCATCGCCGGCGCTGCTGGATAGCGCGAGGTCGGCCGTGACGCAACGATGATAATGCGTCTGGAAACTCTGATTTGCGGCGCCGCCAAGCCAACCCCTTGGGTCGAGGCTAAAACTCTGCGCATGGCGGCGATAGCCTGACCGATATCAACATTGCCGATATCGTCAACAAACGTCGCTTGTTGTCTCAACACCTCAGCGCCTAATTGGGCTATTTCTGGATGTCCGCCCATCACTGCATGACCAATTCATTTAATAATACTGACTGGGTCGCTATCGATTCCTCCGGGCTATGATCGGGTTGCCGGTAACTGCCATCGGACTGCAACAGCCAGGCCTGAGTATTATCTTGTAAATACAAGTTCAAATTGTGCATGATGCGATTTTGTAGTTTTTTACTGCTTATTGGAAAACAAATTTCAACGCGCCTAAACATGTTTCGGTTCATCAAATCGGCGCTGGAGGCATAGATTTCTGGATTGCCGTCATTTTCAAAGGCGTAAATCCGGGCGTGTTCCAAAAACCGGCCAATGATCGAACGCACTTCGATATTTTCGGAAACGCCAGCAACGCCTGGCCGCAAGCAACAAATGCCGCGCACAATCAACTTGATTTCGACGCCTGCTTGAGAAGCACGGTATAACGCCTGGATCAACAGCTCCTCAACCACCGCATTGACCTGCATGACAATTCGGCCGGACCTTCCATTTTTGACATGACTGATTTCCCGCTCGATTTTTTCAATCAGACCGCTATGTAAGGTAAAGGGCGATTGCAACAATTTATTGAGCTTGGATACCTTGCCCAGACTGGTCAATTGCGCAAATACGCGCCGCACATCTTCACCCAATTCCTTGTCGCAGGAAAACAAGCCGTAATCAGTGTAGATTTGTGCGGTTTTCGGGTGGTAATTGCCCGTGCCGATATGAACATAATTGCGCAATTCCTTGCCTTCCCGGCGCAGAACCAGGCACATCTTGGCATGGGTTTTATAACCCACAACGCCATAAACCACATGCACCGCCGCTTCCTGTAATTTGGCCGCCAAACTGATATTGTCCTTTTCATCAAAGCGGGCGCGCAATTCAATAACCACGGTTACTTCCTTGCCTGCCCGCGCAGCCTTGACCAAAGTATTGACGATGGGCGAATCAGCGCCCGTGCGGTACAGGGTCTGCTTAATCGCCAACACTTCCGGCGATGCGGCGGCCTGACGTAAAAATTCGACGACCGGCGCAAACGATTCGTAAGGATGGTTCAGCAAAATATCATGGCGCCTGATCGCGGCAAAGATGTCTTTGCTGCGCTCCAGTTGCGGCGGCACAACCGGTTTAAACGGTGCAAACTTGAGATCGGGCCGGTTGACCAAATCATTAATCTCGCGCAAGCGATTCAGATTGACCGGACCATCAACCAAAAACACGCGATCACGCGTCATTTCAAAACGGCCTAGCAAAAAGGCTACGGTTTCATCCGGACAATTCGCATCAATCTCCAGTCTAACCTCGTCGCCATAATTACGCATCGCCAGCTCGCCTTCAACTGCCAGCAATAAATCATCGATTGCATCGTCATCGACAAAAAAATCACTGTTGCGTGTGACCCGGAACTGATAACAACCTTTAACCGTCATGCCATTGAACAGCTCACTAATAAAAGCATGTATGATCGACGACAAAAACACAAAATCCGAGGGTCCGCTCTGAGTTTCCTCCGGCGGCAACTGAATCAATCTCGGCAGCGTTCTGGGCGCTTGCAAAATAGCCCGGCCACTGTTACGGCCAAACGCATCCTTGCCGGTTAACGATATGATGAAGTTTAAACTTTTGTTCAGAATTCTCGGAAAGGGATGCGCCGAATCCAAACCCACTGGCGTTAATATCGGCAGCAATTCTTCGTTGAAATAATTCGCCAGCCATTTTTGCTGCGCTTCGGTCCATTCGCCGCGGCGAATAAAATGGATATTTTCCTCACTCAGCTTAGGAATCAGAATGTCGTTAAGCACCTTGTATTGCTCTTCAACCAGTCGATGAGCGCGAATAGAAATCTGTTCCAACTGTTCGTGCGGCGTCAACCCATCGGAACCAATCAATTTCGGATCCATGCTTTCCATCTGAATGACGCTAGCCACACGAACTTCGTAAAATTCGTCCAAATTGGAGCAGGAAATGCACAAATAATTTAGCCGCTCCAATAAAGGTATCTGTTCGTTTTTGGCCTGCGCCAGCACCCGTTTGTTAAACTCCAACCAACTTAAATCACGATTGATGTAAAGTTCCGGTTTTTGCAGATTTATCGCTTCAACGACGTTATTGACGTCCATAGTGATCCATTGCTAATACGATTAGGGCATAACGCCCGAAATAAAAACATGCCGATTGCTGACTTGCTCGACAGTTAAAGCTAACTCTGTTTTTTTCAACTGCTGGCGCACTTCTTCAATCGTAAACGCGGCCAGCAGCGAATGATAAAAATCCCGCTGCAACAGTTGCGACTCATGGCCGGCATAAAAATCGACCATTGCCTGAGCGGCTGCAATCGAATCCGGCCGCATTAAATCCATGATGACGACATACGCCCCTGATCTGGCGTATTTCTTTATGAATTGCCAAAGCGTCAAAGGATCAGGTAAATGGTGCAGCAAGCTATTGCTGAATATCATCGCATAATCGGATTGCGGCAAGATGACATCAGGCAACCTACCTAAAATAAAGTGTATACGTTTTTGCAAATGAGGTGGCACAAACTGCCGGCCTGCTTCGAGCATGGCCTGAGAGCCATCCAGCGCATGAATCAGACAATCCGGATAGGATTCTGCGAAACGACGGCTGATATCGCCCGGGCCGCAACCCAAGTCCAAGGCTGTATCGTTAAAATCAGCTTTATTCACCACAACCTTCAAGCGTTGGATAAATTCACTGTGCGGAATATCGAAATCAGCTTGTGCATAGGCCAGCACCTGGTTGGCCTCTTCCATTAACTCAGGCTCTAGGATGCGTTCCATTTAAAGTTCGCCCGCCGGCAAGACATGCCTTTGCCAAAAGCCTCTTAATCCTTGTAAACCGCCCGTATGCAAGGCGATAATTCGATGGCCGGGCTTGAAGTAGCGTTTTGTGATCAGGTCATAAAGCCCGTACATCATTTTACCGGTATAGATCGGCTCAAGCGTTATTGCCTGGTGACATTCAAACGAATCGATAAAAGCCATTAATGCTGCATTGGTTTTTGCAAAGCCGCCAAAGTGATAGTCCTGAATCAACCTCCAGTCAGGAAGCGGATGTTTTAGCCACGATTCAATATCCGCCCGTAAGCCATAGGATGGTTTTAATGCCGAAAAGCCTAAGATCGAAACAGGTTCAGAAACGGCGTTAATAAGGCCCGCCAGGGTCGTGCCAGTACCACAAGGAAGACAAATCGTATCATAGGCTATGTCAATTTCATTCACCAACTCGGCGACACCTTTTAATGCAAAGGCGTGAGCGCCGCCTTCCGGAAGCCAGTACTGACCCTCCTGCAGCCCCGGCAAATCCACGCCGTTCTTGATTTTTCTGTAATTCCGATAAGCTGATCTTGAAACAAATTGCAAATCCATGCCCCATCTTTGCAGATCGTTGAGCGTTGCGCTAAAAACGGGAGGCGGCTCGCCACGAATAACGCCGATGGTCTTCAAGCCCAGTGCGCGGCCAACATAGGCCAAGGCGTGCAAATGATTAGAATAAGCGCCGCCCATGCTCATGAGCGTGTGAGCGTTTAATGAAAGCGCGTCATCGAGACAATATTTCAATTTGCGCCATTTGTTGCCGGATATGACCGGATGCAGCCGGTCATCTCGCTTTAGCCATAATTCAACTTGATACTCGTCGAGTAGCGGGTCATGTATTCGGGTTAACACCGATGCCTGAAAGCTTGTTTCCAATTGGACCAGTTTTGGATGCATAGGCTTCGATGATACTCTTTTTTGGAATCGGTACTTGACAACCGTCGGCACATCCAGCATTTTCAAGAAAATGCTTAAGGATCCTTTGTCTTTAACGAGTCCTCAAGATTTCGGCAAAGGCCAGCGCATCCTCTAAGCCTTTAGTAATGATTTTTTCTATCGCCTCGACGTTAAGCTTCATGTATTCATGAACGGCAATATTGCTAAAACCCACCATTCTAATGATGTTTTCTTCTAAATCAGTGCAAATAATGCATTTCGAGCAAGCAACGAAAAACTTTCGGCGCTACTGGCAGGAATGCCTAGCTTCTCTTTTTTGATAATGTGGTTCGCCAGATCGATGGCTGTTTCGCATGCGCGAGTCACGTTGAGTATGGCTGTCCAGGCAAGTATAGGCGCTGCGAAAGTCGCTGCCCACTTTATTGTATTCTTCTCGTGCGCGAGCGACACAGCGCTGAAGACTCTGAATTTTATTCGTTAAAATATCGTTCATACAGGATATGCCTTCCCGGTTCGCTCAAACTCGGCCAAAACTCCCGCTCTCTCCGCGTTCAATTTCTGATAATACGACAAAATCAGCATTTCGAATTCATCTGCCGCGTATTGATCGCTGGTAAAAATGCGGCGATCAGCTATCACCACTTCTTTTTGCAACACCGTGGAAACTTGTCTTAAATTCAGTAAATCAACCTCTTTATGAGCGACACTGCTTAACCGCATCGTTAAATCGATCCACTTTTGATTATCGACCGATTTGGCTTGTTCCGGCGGCAGCAACAAAGCCATATCCAAGTCGCTGCTGGGCCATTCGTCTTCGGTGCCCCCAAGAGCCGAACAGATACACTGCCTGAGTAGCTGGCCAAGCGTTAAGCACTGTCCGAATCAATTCGTCTTGCAAAGTCATCATACCTCAACCCGCTGATGAAACATTTTTTCCGGCCTGTTTGTGATCATTACCTGGCAACGTTAGCGCCTGTTTAAAACCACACGAGTCGCTCGGCTAACATCGTAACCGCCCAGTTCTTCAGCCTTTTCATTAAACGCCGGTGAACGCATCAAATCAAAAAGCTTTTGAATCGGCGGCTGAAAATAATCAAATCGACGCATAACCAAATCAAAACGCTCTTTCCGCAAAGGCACAAACCCCAAGTGCAACTGCCGAGCAACCGCTTCGATCGCAACGCCAGCATCGGCTTTACCCGAAGACACGGCAAGCCCGACATCCATTTCAGTGCGCACCGCTTTATCGATAATCCTGAGCTGCTCCTGATTTATTCCCGCCTGTTTCAGTAAATGATCAAGCAAAATTTTACTGCCCGCTCCAGCTTGCCGGTCGATCAGCCGAAGGTTTTTACTGACCAAGTCTGTCAACTCTTGGATGCCATGCGGATTCCCGGCAGCCACTATTAATCCCTGTTGACGCCACGCCCACTCCAAAACCACAATCGATTGATCTTGAACGATGCTCTGAATCATCGACAGGTTGTAGTCACCGCTGTCCGGGTCCAAAACATGCAAGCCACAAAGAATAGCCTCGCCATTGGCAAAACGATGAAGCCCTTCCAGACTACCGGTCGTTTGCATCGCAATCGGAGCATTGCTTTCGCGCAAGGCCCATTCCAACAGCGGATCATGGCTGCCAACTACAATTTCCGGCATGGGCGCAGCATAAGCGCTAGGCAATACCGATTCGCTATTTTGCATTAACCATAGATCAATCATATCTTTGGGAAACAGCCATTTGCCAGTCACGCGCGTGCAAGGAATCTGTTTCTGATTGATTAAATCGTAAATTTTGCGCTCCTTGACACGCAAATACTCAGCGACTTCATGAACAACCATCATTTCCGACAAATCTTTGTCCTCAACCAATAATTTTATTTGGTCACTATAAACGAGGATGTCATCAAACTGCAAACACGTTACTTACCAGGATTTTCCAGTTTTTTCTCAGTCATCTAGCATAGATATGTTTATTTTTGTTTTATTTACATGTCTGGCGAAGGATTAAATTTCATTACGCAATAAAGCTCGATAATGAAAGTTAAAAATAATTTTAGCGCAATCATATTTTTGTCATTTTTATGTGTTTTTTACATACAATAGCGCTTATGCTATCCTGTCATCAGACTGTAGTTTTGCTAAAAATACCGCCAAAACGAGATAATCATGACCAACTCCTGTCGTTCAGACGCTATCATTCAGGAAATAATCACCGCGCTGAAACATAAACCGGGCGCGCTGCTGCCAATATTACACGCCATTCAAAATGCATTAGGCTATATTCCAGCCACCGGCGTTCCGATCATTGCTAACATGCTCAATCTTTCCCGAGCGGAAATCCATGGCGTAATCAGTTTTTATCACTATTTCCGCGATACCCCTCCTGGCAAGCACACGATCCATTTATGTAGGGCCGAATCCTGTCAGGCCATGGGCGGCAAGCTGCTGGAAAATCATGTTAAAACAAAACTCGGCATCGACTTCCATGAAACCACTGCAGACGACCAGTTTTCGCTGGAACCAGTTTACTGCCTGGGCAACTGCGCATGTTCGCCGGCGATGCAGATCGATGGAGAAATCTATGGCCGAGTCTCAGCAGCATCGTTCGACGCCTCGATTAACGAACTGGAGTCTTTAGCATGAGCATCCGTATTTATGTTCCGTGCGATTCGAGCGCCATTTCATTGGGCGCCAATCGTGTCGCCAAAGCGATTACGCTCGAAGCCCAGCGCCGCGGCATCGCAATCGATTTGGTCCGTAACGGATCGAGAGGTTTATTCTGGCTGGAGCCATTGATTGAAATAGAAACGCCGGCTGGCCGCATAGCTTATGGTCCGGTGCAAGTCAGCAATGTATCGGCCTTGTTTGATGCTGATTTTCACCATGGCGGCGCCCATAAGCTGGCCTTGGGACTGACCGAAGAACTCCATTATCTAAAAAGACAGCAACGACTGACGTTTGCCCGCGCCGGCAAAACCGACCCGGTCAACCTGGATGATTATATAAAGCATGATGGTTATCGCGGCTTGCAAAATGCGTTAAAACTGGCGCCGCAGGACATCGTCAAGGCTGTCACCGATTCCGGTTTGCGCGGACGTGGCGGCGCGGCGTTTCCAACCGGCATCAAATGGAACACGGTTCTGAATACGCCGGCCGAACAAAAATACATTCTTTGCAATGCCGATGAGGGCGATTCGGGCACATTTTCTGACCGCATGGTGATGGAAGGCGATCCCTTTGTCTTGATCGAAGGCATGACTATCGCTGGCTTAACGGTTGGCGCAAATCAAGGCTATATCTATTTGCGCGTTGAATATCCACACGCGCACAAAGCACTGAACACCGCGATTGATAAAGCTTATGCTGCGGGCTATCTCGGAAACAATATTTTGAGCAGCGGCAAGACTTTTCATCTGGAAGTCCGCCTGGGTGCAGGGGCTTATATCTGCGGTGAAGAAACCTCATTAATGGAAAGCCTGGAAGGCAAACGCGGATTAGTACGCTTCAAACCGCCATTGCCTGCCGTCAAAGGTCTATTTGGCCAACCGACAGTCGTTAATAATGTCATTTCACTGGCGTCGGTGCCGATCATTCTGGACAAGGGCGGCGATTATTACCGCGACTTTGGCATGGGTCGATCGCGCGGCACCTTGCCTTTGCAACTGGCGGGTAATCTCAAACACACTGGCCTGGTTGAACTGGCTTTTGGCACCACATTACGCGAACTGCTTTATGATTTTGGCGGCGGCTCTGCTTCGGGCCGGCCGATTAAAGCAGTACAAGTCGGCGGACCTTTAGGGGCTTATCTGCCAGAGTCCCAGTTTGATACCCCGCTGGATTACGAGGCTTTTGCCGCGATCTGGGCCGTTTTGGGCCATGGTGGCGTGGTGGCCTTTGACGACACGGTCGATATGGCGGAAATGGCGCGCTACAGCATGGCGTTTTGCGCAATCGAATCCTGTGGGAAATGCACGCCGTGCCGAATAGGCTCAACGCGCGGCACCGAAGTCATCGATGACATCATCAAAGGCCGCGAGCTTAACAAGAATATTCCTTTATTGCGCGATCTTTGCAATACCTTGCTAAACGGTTCATTATGCGCGCTTGGCGGAATGACGCCTTACCCGGTGCTGAGTGCATTGAACCATTTTCCGGAAGATTTCGGCATTACAGACGAAGCCGATGCGGCTTGACAACGTCACGAGGTAATCATCATGAGCATCCATAAAGAACAGGACTTTGGCACACCTGCCAGCACATCTGATCAGGTAGTCACGCTGGAAATCGACGGCTTTCAGGTTTCCGTACCGGCGGGGACATCAATCATGCGTGCGGCTGCCAGCATTGGCATCGATATTCCAAAATTGTGTGCCACCGACAGCATCGAGCCATTCGGTTCATGCCGGCTCTGTGTCGTCGAAATCGAAGGCGCTCGCGGCATGCCGGCTTCGTGTACCACACCGGTTGCGCCTGGTTTAAAGGTCACCACGCAAAACCGACGCTTGGCGGATGTGCGCCGCGGGGTTATGGAACTGTACATTTCCGACCACCCTTTGGATTGTTTGACCTGTTCGGCCAATGGTGACTGCGAGTTGCAGGACATGGCTGGGGCCGTTGGTTTGCGCGAAGTTCGTTACAATCCTGTCGCCACCCATCTGGATGCTGTCAAGGACGAAAGCAATCCTTATTTCAGTTTCGACCCCAGCAAATGCATCGTGTGTTCGCGCTGCGTCAGGGCCTGCGAGGAAACCCAGGGCACATTTGCGCTGACGATAGACGGCCGCGGCTTTGATTCCAAAGTATCGCCCAGCCAGAACCAGGCCTTCATGAATTCCGAGTGCGTCTCCTGTGGCGCTTGTGTGCAGGCCTGCCCGACTGCCACTTTGATGGAAAAATCGGTCATCGATCATGGCCAGCCGGAGCACGCCATTGTCACAACCTGCGCCTACTGCGGCGTCGGCTGTTCGTTCCGGGCGGAAATGAGGGGCGAACAGGTCATTCGCATGGTGCCGCATAAGGACGGCAAAGCCAATCACGGCCATTCCTGCGTCAAGGGCCGCTTTGCCTTCGGTTACGCCACTCATAAGGATCGCATCACCAAACCGATGATCCGCGCCAATATCAAAGCCCCCTGGCGTGAAGTCAGCTGGCAAGAAGCCATTGATCACGCCGCTTCCGAATTGAAGCGCATACAACAAAAATACGGCAAGGACTCGATCGGCGGCATTACCTCTTCACGCTGCACGAATGAAGAGACTTATCTGGTGCAAAAGCTTATCCGCGCTGGTTTTGGCAACAACAATGTCGATACCTGCGCGCGCGTCTGTCATTCGCCCACCGGCTACGGCTTGAAACAGACCTTTGGCGAATCGTCAGGCACGCAGGATTTTGATTCGGTGATGAAAGCCGACGTCATTTTTGTCATCGGCGCCAACCCGACCGACGGCCATCCGGTTTTCGCCTCGCAAATGAAAAAACGCTTGCGTCAGGGCGCCAAATTGATCGTGGCCGATCCACGCGAAATTGATTTGGTTAAAAACAGCCCTCATATTAAAGCCAATTATCATTTGAAATTGCGTCCGGGCACCAACGTTGCGTTGATCAACGCCCTAGCGCATGTTGTTATTACCGAAAGACTTGCGGATGAGGCTTTTGTCAATGATCGCTGCGATATCGCTTCATTCACCAAGTGGGAAGTCTTTATCGCCCAGGAGCGCCATTCCCCCGAAGCGACAGAATCCATCACCGGCGTTCCAGCCGCCGACGTCAGAGCCGCCGCCAGGCTTTATGCAAACGCTAACAATGCGGCCATTTATTACGGCCTCGGTGTCACCGAGCACAGCCAGGGCTCGACGATGGTCATCGGTATCGCTAATCTGGCCATGGCGACCGGCAATCTCGGCCGTGTCGGCGTCGGCGTCAATCCCTTGCGCGGACAAAACAATGTTCAGGGATCGTGCGACATGGGCTCGTTTCCGCATGAATTTCCCGGCTATCGCCATGTTTCTGATCGTAAAACGCACCAATTATTTGAAAGCGCCTGGCAAACTGAATTGAGTGCTGAACCGGGCCTGCGTATTCCAAATATGTTTGAAGCGGCATTGGATAACAGCTTCATGGGTCTGTATGTCGAAGGCGAAGATATCGCGCAATCCGATCCAGACACACAGCATGTTCATGCCGCGCTGCGCGCGATGGAATGCGTGATCGTGCAGGATCTGTTTTTGAATGAAACCGCCAAGTTCGCGCATGTGTTTTTGCCCGGTTCATCGTTTCTGGAAAAAAACGGCACCTTTACCAATGCCGAACGCCGTATTTCGCCGGTGCGAAAAGTCATGAAGCCTTTGGGCGGTTATCAGGATTGGGAAATCACCCAAATGCTGTCAAACGCGATGGGTTATCCGATGAATTATCGGCATCCATCGGAGATCTTGGATGAAATTGCTCGTCTGACGCCTACTTTTGCTGGCGTCAGTTATGACCAAATCGATCGTCTGGGTAGCGTTCAGTGGCCATGTAACGCCGACTCACCCAATGGCACCCCGATCATGCACACAAATGAATTTATGCGCGACAATGGCAAGGGCCTGTTCATGCTGACCGATTATGTCGCGACCCATGAGCGCACCAGTCGTAAATATCCATTGATTCTGACCACGGGGCGCATTTTGTCGCAATACAACGTCGGTGCTCAAACCCGGCGCACAGACAATGTCGCCTGGCATTCGGAAGACCGGCTGGAAATTCATCCGCATGACGCAGAAGACCGCGGCGTGCAAACCGGTGACTGGGTTGGCATTAAGAGCCGCGCCGGTGAAACCGTATTGCGCGCATTCATCACCGATCGCGTCCAGCCCGGCGTCGTCTACACGACTTTCCATTTTCCTGAATCCGGAGCCAACGTCATCACTACGGATAATTCAGACTGGGCTACGAGCTGTCCGGAATATAAAGTAACCGCGGTTCAAGTCACTAAAGTCAGTCAGCCTTCGGAATGGCAGCAGCAATATCACCGCTTTTCTGAACAACAACTGGATTTGCTTGAGCAAGGGCTTCATCATGATTAGCGGAAATCCGCTCTTACCGGTGCTCGCAATGGATTTAGGCTGGCCCAGTTATCAACAAAGCCTAGTTGAACGCTGGCACGGCCCGCACCGATCAGTGCAGCAAGACTACATTGCAGAAGAAGTGCCGGTTTCACTGATTTACAATAACATTCCGCATGTGGTTATGCTGGCGACGCCCACTAATCTGGAAGAATTCGCCTTGGGCTTCAGCGTTACCGAAGGCATTATCGAAAATGCCTCTGAATTAATATCGAGCCGCATTTATCAACGCGCCAACGGAATTGAGGTTTATTTGCAGATACCGAAGCAACGCTTTGATCGCCTGGCCGATAAAGGGCGTAATTTAACCGGCCGCACCGGTTGCGGCTTGTGCGGCGCGAGCACTTTACAGCAAGCCATACGCCAACCCAACCCGGTCAACCTAGGATTGACCGTATCGGCTCAGGACCTGTTGTCCGCGTTGACCCATATTACCCAACTGCAAAACCTCAACCAATTGACCGGCTCAGTGCATGCTGCTGCCTGGACAATCCCTGGACAAAGCGCTTTGGAGCTTCGGGAAGACGTGGGTCGCCATAACGCCTTGGATAAACTGATTGGCGCTTTATTACGGACTAACAAAGACTTGGCTTCTGGTTTTGTTGTCGTCACCAGCCGCGCCAGTTATGAATTGGTGCAAAAGGCTGCTTGCGTGGGCATCACCCTGTTGGCGGCGATGTCAGCGCCTACTGGTTTGGCGATTCGGCTTGCGGAGGAAGCAGGACTGACTCTAATCGGCTTTGCCCGAGATAATCGCTATGTCGTTTACACGCATCAGCATCGCTTGCTGCATGCCGCCCCTGTTTTAAATTTAGTAACCAACGCTCATGAAAATTGAACGACTGATCAAAATGGCCAATGATATTGGCGATTTTTTTAACGCAGAAAGCGACAAAGCGCTTGCCGCCGAAGGCGTAAAACAACATATACTACGATCCTGGGATCCCAGAATGCGCCAAGCGATAATTCGCTACTGCCAGGAAGATGGATCGGCGTTAAGCGATCTGGCAAAAACAGCCATCTTGAACCTAGACCTTTCTTAGAAAGCGGGCTTTTGGCCGTTATTGCCGGAAAAATGACCTATTTGCAAGCTTTCGGGTAAGCAGACTCATTATCGATCGATTCTCTCTTGATGAATTGACCGAAGTGAATAAGCTCAGCACAACGGAGGCTTAACTAATGAATACCCATCTTGAAAATAGACAGCAACTGCTGACCGAACTTCTGGACAACAGCGCTCAAATTGATCACCTATTAAGCGAATTAAAATATGCGCCCAAAGACGAGCAAAAAGGCTACTCTCAACAGCTTGAACAGCTACGCGCGAAACAGAAAGAAACGACGCAAATTCTACAAATGTATGATCAAACTAGCGTCAATAGCTGGGAGAACATTGGCGACGGCGGTTAGACTTGTTATTAAAGCGGTTTGACAAGCTTAAACCGCTTTGCCTCCCAAAAGGCCACCAAAACATAAGTACTTAACGCTATGGCCAGCGAAATCAAATAAGGTGTCGCCAGCTGGAACAAATGATGACCCATAATCCAAGACACCATACCAGCAGCCAGCGTTGCGCCAGCGCTCAAAACACCGCCAAAGCGCGTAAATAAACCAAAAACAACCACGGTAAAAACGCCGGAGCTGCCAAAGGCCGAAGCTTCTTCAACCAGCGTATAAACGCGATCGGCATGAAGCGCCATCACGAAGGCAACAATACCGCAAATCATCACCATCAATCGAGACAGCTTTACCTTATGCTTCTCGTTGATATCAGGTAACGCCGGAATAATGAGATTGTGAGAGAGCAAAGCCGAAGCCGCCAATAAAGCGCTATCGACCGTCGACAAGATCGCGGAAATCAACGCGCCGGCAAAAATGATATACAGCAGCGTATTCAAATGATTTTTTGCCAAACTGGGTAAAATTTGTTCCGGGTCTTGCAAATTCGGCAGCCACTGCACCCCGATCAAACCGATGAATACCGGAATCAACCCGACCAGTAAGTATAAAGCCCCGCCTTGAAGACAGGCTTGTCGAGCTATTTGAGGCGAACGACTGGCTAAAACACGCGCCACTAATTCTTGCGACAGCACCGAGCCGCAGATTGGAATCAGCCAATGTTCAATGATTTCCGCCAAGGATTTTTCGTTGGCGCCGAAAAACACCAAGCGCTCCGGCTCGATACGAGACAACGTGGAAGCAACGCCGCCCCCGGCGTCTAACAACAACACTAACAGCATTAATAAACCGATGATCAGCGCGACGCCTTGCACCGCATCGGTCACGACATCAGCCAGCAAACCGCCATACATGGTATAGATAACAACCACAACCGCCGCTACGCTAATGGCAAGTTCTACTTGAAATCCTGAACTCGCTGATAAAACCTGGCCAAAAGCGCGAATCTGCGCTGCCGCCCACATCACAGAAGTCGGCGCGATCAATAAGACTGCCAGATTTTGAATCCCGCTTGAGTAGCGTTGCTGAAACAAGTCAGCCAGTGTCGTCAGATTGCGCCGCCATAAATGTACGGCAAATAACAAGCCCATGATCATTAAACACAAGGTATAACCAAACGGATCAATCGTCGCCCCTGACAAACCCTTTTCATAAACCGAACCAGCCGCCCCGATACAGGTTTCTGCGCCAAACCAGGTCGCAAACACGCTCAAGCTGGCCATTCCTGCGCCTAAGCTGCGGCCGGCCAGCAAATAATCACTCTCGCTGGTAATCCGCTTAGAAAAATAAACGCCGACAAATAATTGCAGCAATATGTAAAGAACTACCCCGAAAAAAACGGTATTCATCGTTTACTTTGGGCAGCCTTCCATTTTGTATATCGCGTAACCCTGCTGACTAATTTCTGTCCGCATGGCTTCCGGGGCTTCCGCGCTATGACAAAAACAGCAATTTTCCTGAGTCACCGTCGCGTCGGCATGACCAATACTCGCCAACCATTGCTTTGCATACTGCAATGCCTGTTCTTGATTCATTTCATCAATAACAACGTCAAAATGCATAATCAAGCCCTTACTGGTTTTTGCATAAGTATCGTAAATATGTGAAATTGGCATTATAAACTCCTATGATAAAATAAACAGAGACAACAAATTCAATAAGATGCCTGAAAGCGCGCCGCATTTGAACCTTTTGCAAACAACATTTCTCTGATAGTTCAGTAAAGTTTACTTTAAAAAAACGCACCCAAAAATCTGCGCTGTTGACTCGGCTTTCAGGGCTGCTAAGCAAAATGCCAATTAACAATCGCCGGTCATTTAAAAAATGGAGCGTTCTCCTGTAATCAGTTTGTCGCCATTTTTCATAACTGATGTTACGCACCATTATGCAAGGCACGTTGATTTATTCTGTTGTGTAGCTCTTGTGACGCATGATTTAATCGGATTCTCGCACCCGAAGGCGAGATACTTTCTTTTGCTTCGCCAAAAGCAAGTATCCAAAGAAAAGGCGGCCCGGATGCCGCTTGTTTCCTGCGCCCTGCCATTTTTACTAAGGGGTTGCCAAAAGGGACTTCCCTATCCCTTTGGTAACGCGCAGCATCCCTGCTGCGCCCCTTGTGGGCTATTCCCAATAAAAATGCCAGTGCTCGGCGCGGCATACGGGAAATTAACGTTACCTGCGTAACATGAGTTCATAATTATCGATTGCAGCCGCCATTATTAACTAAAGTTAAAAATTATTTTTCTTTATGGATTCAAGCGAAAATACCAGCGTTTTTGATCTGATTGAACGGATGGCGGCGCTGTTGCGTTCTGAGGAAAGAAAGAAATGCACCGAACTGGGTTTACAGCCCGTCCATTTACAAGTTTTGGATTATTTATCACGCTGTAACCGTTATAGCGATACGCCAGCTGCTTTGGCCAATTATTTGGGCATAACGCGTGGGACGGTTTCGCAAACGCTATTATTATTGGCGAAAAAAGGCTTTATCAGCAAAACAACCGACAAACAGGATCGGCGCGTCATCCATCTGGCTCTTTTAGCGAAAGGCGAAGCCCTGTTAAAACAGGCGCGTTGTTCCGAACTGATCGCACAAGCTGAAACTATATTCATGGCGCATAACCCTAACCACCCTGAGCTTGTTTTTGCCTACGCATTAGCATGCTTACAAAAAGCCAATCAATCGCACACCTTTGGATTGTGTAAAACCTGTCAATACTTCACCAAAACGCCGTCCGGCTATTTTTGCGGCTTAACCAAAGAACCACTGAGCCAACGCGATAGCGAAAAAATATGTCAGGAGCACCGTCTCACTTGAAGGATAAGCGAAAACGTAATTATTCATCCACAGATTAACACGGATTAAACAGATTGCTGATGTTGCTTGTTATAAATGAGCCATTAAAACATCGGCTCATTATCCAAAATTCATCAGCAATCCCCGCTCAATCGCGGTCGCCCTCAACGAGTTGAGTAACCGTGCTTCATGTGCAGGCTCAAGGCAACAAGCCGCTGCTTTAAGTTCTTTATATTTCAGTTGATCAGTGTGCATCTGCGCCAATCCGTGGCTGAATAGTTACGCGAAAACTAATACAAGCCCAGTTGTAATTGAGCCACTTCCGACATCATATCGCGCGACCAGGGCGGGTCCAACACAACTTCGACATCAACGCTTGCGACCCCCGGAAGTGCGCGCACGCATTTTTCAACATCGCCCTGAATCACCGGGCCCATACCGCAACCCGGCGCCGTAAGTGTCATTGTGATATGCACATCGTTCTTGTCTTTCTCAGTCTCAGACGGTTTGACATTACATTGATAGACCAAACCCAAATCGACAATATTCACTGGAATTTCCGGGTCATACACCGTTTTCATGACTTCCCAACAATTTTGCTCAACGGCTTCGGCACTGGTTTCGGAAACCAAAGTATGCAGTTGCAAGGACTCCTTGCCCAACGCATCGGAATCGGCGCTGGCAATACGAACCATATGGCCTTGTTCGGTCACAACGGTGTAATTATTACCCAGGGCTTGATGAATGGTAACGATTTCGCCTTTTTTCAGCGTCCCCGCATTGCCATCCGGAACCGTAATCATAGTGACATCCCGGGTTAAAACAACGTCTTCTCTTTCCGCCATGATAATTACTTCGTTATTCCGTTAGAGGTGAAAAGTCCGGGCATCAATAATCTGACCCGTCGTGCCAATACTTTGCGCGCCAAATAAATACACATAAACAGGCGCTAGTGATGCGGCGGACGGCAGTTTTTCCTTGGCTTCCGCCGGGTAAGCCCGTCTTCGCAAGGGTGAATCAACAGGCCCTGGAATTAAGGTATTCACTCTGATTTTATTGCCCGACTCCAGTTCTTCAGCCAAAATTTTTGCCAAACCCTCAAGCGCAATTTTGGAAACGCCATAGGCGCCTGAATAGGCGGAAGCGTTCCGTACCGAAGAATCGGAGGTAAATACGATGGAGGCCTGCTGGCTTTTTGCCAGCACCGGCAATAAGACCCGGGTCAACAAAAACGGCGCATTCAAATTAACATTGAGGGTATGCCCCCACTCTTTTGTACCCTGTTGCGCGATCGGGGTAAAAGCGCTGAATTCGACCGCCGAATGCAGCAAGCCCTGAAGCGCGCCGTAATGGTTTTCTACCCGGTCAGCCAGCTCTTGATAATCATCTTCAGTCGCGCCCGCCAAATCGAAAGGGTATAGGATGGGCTCCGGCGCTTGAGCGGCAACGATGGCGTCGTACACTGCTTCCAGCTTGGCGATGTGCTTATCCAATAAAATGATCTGCGCGCCCTGCTTCGCTAGTGCCAACGCAGCAGCGCCGCCTAGTCCGCCGGCTGCGCCGGTAATTAAAATTGTTTGCTTGGTTAACGTCATAGCGGTCTGCTGATACAGGGCTTATCGCAACTACTCAAGCGGTTTTTGAAAAGCGGCAATATAATTAACATCTATATCCTTCCCTAAACTGAACTGTTTGCTAAATGGATTGTACTCAATGCCAACCATGCCTAGTAACTCAAGACCGGAGGCTCGGGCCGACTGGCTCAGCTCAGAGGGCTTGATAAATGTTTTATAGTCATGCGTGCCTTTGGGCAACATTTTTAAAATATGCTCGGCGGCAACAATGGCCAACAGATAAGCTTTTGGCTTGCGATTCAGCGTAGAAAAAAACACCCTGCCGCCCGGTTTAACCAGGCGAGCGCAGGCCTGAATGATGGAGCCCGGCTGCGGCACATGCTCCAGCATTTCCATGCACACCACATGATCAAAACCTTCCGCTTGCTCTTCGGCCAATGCTTCAGCGCTGACTTTTCGATATTGTGCGCTAACACCTGATTCCAGGCTATGAAGCTCCGCCATATCGACCAGTTCTTCACTCAAATCGATACCCAACACCTCAGCGCCTTGTTTGGCCAGGCCTTCACTCAAAATACCGCCACCACAACCGACATCGACGATGCGCTTGTTAGCTATATCGGCGTAATCTTGAATAAATCGAATGCGCAAAGGATTAATATCGTGCAGAGTTTTAAACTCACCCTGACTATCCCACCACCGCTCCGCCATGGAGCCAAATTTATGGATTTCATGTAAATCTACATTTTCTGTTGCTGTCATCGGATTAAACCATCTACGGAAAGGCTATAGTTTACTCTGATACTAGGTTATTCGTCATGACCCAGATTGATAATTTCTTTTGCTAAACCCGGCGGCCTCTTTACAATAAGGCCGCAAGTCCATTCAGCCAAAGTCGTTGCGCCATAAAATTATCGGGGCCAGACCAAAACATGCTCAATTTTGCCGCCAACTTAAGTCTGTTATTTAATGAAGTCGAGCTTAGCAAACGCTTTGGTCTAGCTAAACAATACGGGTTTGATGCTGTTGAAATTCAATTTCCTTACTCATTGGACGCCCAAAAACTGCGCGACATTCTGGCCGACAACGGCCAAAGACTGATTTTGTTTAATGTCGATGCCGATGATTTATTGCAAGGCGGGGAAGGTTTAGCAAGCCATCCTCAGAAACGCGATCAATTCCGCCGAGCCGTCGATCAGGCCGCTGATTATGCGCAAATCCTGCAACCCAACGCCATCAATGTCCTGCCTGGCTGTTGCCACGATAAAAACCAAAAACAGCGTTACTTGGACACCTTTATCGATAATCTGGCTTTTGCAAACAGCGTATTTTCATCTCTGGGCGTCAAAACCGTTTTTGAAGCCATCAACACCCATGACATGCCGGGCTTTTTGATCAACAGCGGAATACAGATGCTTAATGTGTTAGAACGCATTAAACATGGCAACGTGGCTATGCAATATGATATTTACCACATGCAGAGAATGGGTGAGTTTTCAACCCAGTTTATCCACGACCATGTTAACAAAATTGGCCATATCCAATTCGCAGATTGTCCAGGACGCGGACAGCCGGGCACCGGCCAACTGAATTTTAAGCAAATTTTCCACGCCATCGCCGAATCCAATTATTCCGGTTGGATCGGCGCAGAATACCGCCCGCAAGGCCCATCTACTGAAAGTCTGGCTTGGCTGTCTGAATTTAAGGAAAGCTCTAACACATACCCGTTCATGGCCCGGCAAGCTCGCCACGAACGGCAAAGTTGAATTTATTGGGATGCCGTCACACTAAACCCGTCGAAATGCAGTTTTTAGAGTCCCTTTAAAATCAGCATCAGCGGGTCAATTTCAAATACTTTTGATACAGGCTATCCCGATCTTCCTTATGATTCGGGTCTTTATCGATGCAATCCACCGGACAGACTTCCATACATTGCGGTACATCATGATGCCCTACACATTCAGTACATAAGGCGGGATTGATAATATAAATGTCTTCACCCTGGGAAATTGCGCCATTAGGACATTCCGGCTCACAAACATCACAATTGATGCATTCATCGCTAATAATAAGCGCCATTAGACTACTCCTTAAACTTTTCTTGCAAACGCCGATGGACTGCAACAGGCACAAAACAGGACACATCGCCTTGCAAACGGGCGATTTCTCTGATCATACTGGATGAAATAAACTCATAATCCTCAGCAGGCGTTAAAAATACTGTTTCCAATTGCGGCGCCAAATGGCGGTTCATGCCAGCCAACTGAAATTCGTATTCAAAATCGGATACCGCTCGCAAACCGCGTAAGATAACGTTAGCGCCATGCTGTTTCGCACAGTCGACTAATAAATTGTTAAAGCCAACAACCTGCACATTGGAAAACTCGGGCGTAACTTCTTTAACCATGGCAACCCGTTCTTCCAGCGAAAATAATGGTAGCTTATCGCGATTGACCGCCACCGCCACCAGAAGCTGATGATAAAGCCGAGAAGCGCGAGCAATCAAATCCAGATGGCCGTTGGTAATCGGATCAAAAGTGCCTGGATAAATGGCTGTAATTTGCATGGTTTATTAGCTTGAAAATTTTGTAATTTTATAGCAAGGCGCCTATTTAATATACTCAATTTATTCAGCTGATGATATAGGCTTCGCTCTGAACGCCCCCTCTAGCGCCCTTTTCATCGATAGGCTGGCCAACGGAAACGTCTCTAACACTGGCCCAACCCAATATTGTATAATGAGTAGCCTCAAAGCTTTGCGAAATTGAGGAAAATAGAAGCCGCAACTCCCTCATTCCGCTACGCTTTTGCGCTTTATTGAGGCTACATTTCTAAGGCTGTTAGTTAAACGGTGGTTTTCTGGGCAACCTCTTTGCTTTCGGCAAAAAAGTTATACTATAATATAATTTATTACTATGGAGTACACATTATGCCCACTGCAACTCTTCGAACTGTTGGCGGCTCGACCGTCATAGCCATTCCGAAACAACTCTTAGAGATGGTGCAATTGCGAGCAGGCTCGAAGGTTGAAATCAATGTTGAGCAAGGACACTTGGTCGTTATTCCACAAAAGAAAAGGCGCTACATGCTTTCCGATCTTATTGCCCAGTGTGATCCTTCATTGCCGTTGAAAGTGGAAGAACAGGAATGGCTCGAAATTCCCGCCGTTGGGCTTGAATACGGCGCAGACAGCCACTGATGCGCATCCCATCCCGTGGTGAAATCTGGTTTGTAAACCTTAATCCGACAGCCGGGCATGAGCAACAAGGTGTACGCCCTGTTCTGGTCGTCTCGGAGAAGGAATTCAACCGCTTGGGTCTGTGTGTGATTTGCCCGATTACTCAAGGTGGACAGCAATCCCGTTATGCGGGTTTCGCAGTGACCTTAATGGACATGGGTACTGAGACGCAAGGCGTCATCCTGTGCAATCAACCTCGTGCTATTGATATGGGTGCATGGAGTGGACGCTTTGTCGAAGATGTGCCGGACGATTTATTGGATGAAGTCATGGCACGCCTACAACCGATTTTTGAGAATGGGGCTTAGCGAGTAGCGTGCGCTTTTAAATACTGCGTCACCACTTCATCGATAGGCTGGCCAACGGAAACATCTCCAACACTGGCCCAGCCGGCTACTTTATAGCGCTTGCTGGCAGCAATCAGTCGTCCATTGGTTAATCGCATCTGGCTAATACGCTGACCCAAAGCGGCTTCGAGATTACAATGAAAACGCATGCCGCCTACCCTGATCATATCGCCGCCTTGCCGGTAATAGGGATCTGGATTGAACAAATTATCGGCCACATCTTCCAAAAGCGTTTTTATCTGCTCGCCGGTTAAATTTCGCACATAGGTTTCGGGATAGCTAATGGCCGTGTGGTTCATCACATCTTCATAACGAATCGTATGCCCGGGCAATAATGTCGTGCCCCAGCGAAAACCGGGAGACAAGGCGATCTGAGCATCATGAACGCTTTGCAAAGCGTTTAAAAGCACCTGGTCAAAAGTGCCCAGGTAAGTATCGCGCCGGTATAAAAGCTGGTCAGTCACCGCCAATGGCTGCTGCAGCCGGTTAAGATAAGGCGCTCGAAGCGTATTAATCAACGCTTGCATATCGGCATCCGGCGCAAGTAAATTGGCAAAAACCGGCATTAAGCGGTAACGCAATTCGCGTAATCGGCCTTTTGCAATATCCAGGTCCAGAACCGCCAAAAATTTGCCATGGCTCCCGGCATTGGTCACCCAGGTTTTTCCGTTCGGGTTTTGCACGAGAATGGGCTTCGGCAAAACGTCATGAGTATGGCCGCCCAGAATAATATCCAACCCTGAAACACGTGAGGCCAATTTTAAATCGACATCCAAACCGTTATGGGACAGCAGCACTATCACATCGGCCTGCTTGGCGGTTTTTATTTCACTAATTATGCTTTGCAAATTCTGCTCTTGAATGCCAAACCGCCAATCCGGTGTCAATCGCTGCGGATGCGCGACTGGCGTATAGGGAAAAGCCTGACCAATCACGGCTACATTGGCATGCTTAAAGGCCTTAATGATATAAGGTTTAAAAACGCTCTGATTATCAACCTCAAGCGCAAATTGCGCTTCATCGCTCAAAGCAACATTCTGCGCAACAAATTCGCCGTTGAATTGCTTGAGATTCTTCAGAACTTGCCCGCTGCCATGAGTAAATTCCCAATGACCGGTCATCGCATCAACCGCCAATAAATTAGCCGCCGCAATCATATCCTGGCCTTGTGTCCATAAAGCGGTTGCCGATCCCTGCCAGCTATCGCCGCCATCGAGCAGTAAAACATTTTCAGGTCCGCGAGCTTGTCTGATCCGTTTAATCAAAGCGGCTAGATGCGCAAAGCCGCCCATTTTCCCAAATACCAGCGCGGATTCAGTAAAATTTAGACTAGTAAACGCGTGCGCTTCCCGGGAATTAGGCTTGATGCCGGAATAATCAAGCAAGCTCTGGGCGCGCCCTTGTCCTTGAAGTTCTAATACGCAACCGAGTTGACCACCGGCTCTTGTCGAGGGTTCACGATAATACATGGGCAATAGCTGGCCATGACTATCGGTAAAATGCAATAAAGTCACACCGCCAAAATCGGGCAAGGTGTAAAAATCGGTTGTTGGCAACGAAAAACCCGCAATTATTTCAGGCGTCATCCCCAAAGCCAACAGAGAAGATAAAAATTGGCGTCTATTCAAAATAGAATCAATGGCAAGATGAATACAGTGTAAACCCGGTCGAAATTCAGCAAAACCCAACAAACAAAAAAGTAGGATGAATAGAAATATTTGTTGTTTTTATAATACAGTATTATAAAAAAAATGAATGCTTATTCATTACTTATTGAAAATAAAGATTTATTTATTCTTGCAAAAAGATGACAAAAACTTGAACTCGTTCAAATTTAATGCTAATATTTTCAATGTGAAAACAGCTTTGTTGTTTCAAAGCAATTTTTTTGTAAAATAACAACCTCCGAGGGGGAACAATGACACATTCGAAAACCAAGTTAGCGCTGGGCGTTGCTGCAGCTTCCATAACAATGGCAGGTGCCATTGTATCTCCACAAGCGGTAGCCGGCTCAAAAGCGCAGCATCATGCTGAAGTTCATGCGGTACAAACCAAAGTTGATTATCTGGAAGCCCAATTGCAAGCAATGCAGGCCGAATTGAGCAGCCTGAGGACCGCTTCCAGCCAATCCAGCGCGGATGCGCAAAAAGTTCAAGAGCTGGATCAATGGATGGCGTCGATGAAATCTGCGCCGGCTCCTAAAGCACCGCATGACAACATGCTGTTCTTCCGTGGCGGTTATGCGCATCAAAACAGCCAACGCGGCGGTACACTTGACCCAAGTGACTCAACAGCATTAGATAAAAATGGCGCGCTGGTTGGCCCGATTGCCGATAAAGACGGCTGGTATTTTGGCGCCGGTTTCGACTTCGGCCTGACCGACAATGTCTGGGGCATGCTCGACAATACCGACGTGTTTGCCGAACTGATGGTTGATTATGTCGAACTGGCGAAACATAAACCGAATGGCTTATCTTCAAATATAACACTTCCCGTAGGTGGTGGTGGTACGGGAACTTATACCATACCCGGTGTCAACACTCAATCAGCCACAGTTAACATTTTAAGAATTGCCGCGTCACCAAAAATCAAGTTCCTGAAAGGCAGCAATTTCAGACCTTGGTTGATTCCGGTCGGCTTTGAAATCTCGGTTGTCAGCCCGCCATCCGATGCGATTACTGTAACCGCGCCAGGCATGCAATTCGGCGCCGGTGCTGACTATAAAATCTGGAAAGACATTGCCGTGGGTATTGACGCACGTTATCACTACGCCCCCGGCAACGTTGACGGCATCAACATCAACGGCGTCACCGCCGGTGGCTACATCGGTATCGGCTTCTAAGCCATGTAAGGTACGCATCGCGTACCCTTCTGCCGAACCAAAGGGAGGGCGTCAAACCCCTCCTTTTTTTATGTCTGCAAAATGACAATGTTTGTTGAAGATTGAGTACGGATGTGACGAAACACAGCCTATCCGCTTGTATGGGAAGTTGACGGACAAGATTATAAAGCTCATACTTCAAAACCGAATTTTATTGTATTTTACAAAACAATAACGTGCCCACCTTATTGCAGCAAGATGGTTTCAAGTTCTTTTTTTATGCTAATGAACATGAGCCTAAACACATTCATGTAACAAAGGGTGATGAGTTTGCCAAGATTGAACTACTCGGGCTTTATGCTGTTAAGAATTACATGAAACCGAAAAATCTGAAAAAGGCGTTAATAATTGTTGAAGCATACAAAGATAAATTTGAGAGGCAATGGGATGAGTATTTCAGTCAAAGGTAAATCTGTTCACTTTGATGACCGTTATCTTCATGTTGAACTTGAAGACAAGCGGCTTATATCAACTCCGATAGCATGGTATAAGGAATTACAGGACGCACCTTTAAAAGAAATCTCAAATTATACGTTTATCTGCCAAGGTACGGGCATTGAATGGCCCGGGTTGGATTATCAGTTGAGCATAGAAAGTATGTTGCGGCTTGATATTCATCAGAATGCCGCCTAAAAGCTAATTATTTATACATGACTATAAACTTACCACAGGTTAATCGAATCGAATCTTTGAACTGGTAACCTGGAGAGCCGACATGCAAGCAGACGTCACGAGTTTTTGGGAATGGCAGCATCGGTTTTCGGATGAAAAAAGCTGTCTTCAGGCGCTGATTAAACTGAGGTGGCCTGACGGTTTTGTCTGTGGGTGTTGTGGGCACCCGAAAGGCTGGTTGCTACAAACCCGGGGCGTGTATGAATGCGCCCATTGTCACCAGCACACCTCGGTGACCGCCGGTACTTTGTTCCATAACACCAAGCTGCCCTTGGTCAAGTGGTTTTGGTGCCTCTATTGGATGTCGACGGATAAGGGCAGCATTTCGGCCTTGCGCTTGACCAAGCTGATTGGCGTTTCCTGGATTACTGCCCAAAGGATGTTACGGAAACTACGGATAGCAATGGGCGATCAGAACCGGCTGTACCGGCTGGAAGGTCTCATTGAACTCGACGACGCCTTCGTCGGCGGCAAGCGCCCAGGCAAGCGTGGGCGGGGTGCCGATGGCAAGACGACTATCCTCGTCGCGTGTGAACACAACAACGGAAAACCTGGCTTTGTCGCCATGAAAGCCGTCGACCAAGTAACCCAGGATAAGGTCAAGGCCTTAGCCCAAGAAGCCATCGCACCCGGGCAAACCTTGCACACCGATGCCTTTGCCGCACTCAGGGTACGCGCCGAAGACCACCATCATATCGCCAAAGTGACCCCGCCTGAATTGGTCGATGAATGGTTGCCTTGGGTCCATGTCATCATCAGCAACTTCAAAAGCTATGTACTCGGCACTTACCATGGCATTTCCGGTCATTATGTGCAGGAATACCTGGATGAGTTTTGTTATCGGTTGAATCGACGCTTTCGCTCTGAAACTGTGCGCCACCCACCAGCCGGTTTTTCTTCAACCTGTGACTTGTTAATAGCCATGTACTAAAAAAGGTAACAGCAAGCCGCCCATGTAAAATAGCACATCAACTGTATTATCCAAATACAATTTCGACATGCCTGCAATGTCAGCGACCATGACGGTAACTACGATTTTAAATAGTTCTTTTAACCAATCTATACGCGCTTTCACTTCGTCAATCTTTGCCATTTTTCCTCCTACTAAGGCCGGATCATAACACAACAAAAAAGCAAATAGCTCGGAATTGTTTAGCCGCATCATGCCCTCTATGGACACGTAACAAAAATCATTACCCAATGAGCGAAATCATTTTGTTTGAGGGCTTGTAGTGCGTAGAACAGGCTAAGGGCATTCAATACATCCTGCTACGCAAACCAACCAGAGTTCAGTTAAAATAGCCGTTTTTTTGCTAACATCAGGCCATGTCCAAAAATATTCGTGTTGAAAGACTCAGCGGCGCGGCGCTGCAACAATACATTCCTGATCTTGCTCGGCTACGGATCGAAGTATTTTACGACTTTCCCTATCTGTACGCCGGCGATCTCGATTACGAAAAAAAATATCTGCAAACGTATATCGACTGCCCCGATAGCGTTATCGTCATCGCTTTCGATGACGATAAAGTGGTCGGCGCTTCCACCGCGATTCCAATGAAATATGAAACCGAAGAGTTGAAACGGCCTTTTATCAAACGCAACTACGATTTAGACCAAGTGTTCTATTGCAGCGAATCGGTATTAGACAAAAACTACCGCGGCTATGGCATCGGCGTGCGTTTTTTTGAGCAGCGCGAAGCCCATGCCCAAGTTCTGGGCGGCTTCCGGCATATCACGTTCTGCTGTGTCGAGCGCCCTGTCGATCATCCGCGCCGACCGGCTGATTATATGCCGCTCGATCGATTCTGGAACAAGCGCGGCTATGTTAAACATCCAGAATTAACCACCAGCTATTCATGGAAAGACTTGGACGATGCCATAGAAACTCCGAAACCAATGACTTTCTGGCTGAAACATGAACGTTAAAATAGCCACGGCGCAGTACGACATCAGCTTTCTCGAACATTGGCGCAACTACCAAGCCAAAATCGAGCGCTGGGTAACAGAAGCCATCAACGAAAATGCGCGCATTCTGCTTTTTCCGGAATATGGCAGCATGGAGCTGGCATCGTTATTCGCCAAAGACATTTTTTCGTCGTTGAGCAAGCAATTGGCGTCGATGCAGTCGCTGCTGGACGATTATATCGATCTGTACCGAGGCTTAGCGCAAAAGCATCAATGCTATATTCAATCGGGCACCTTTCCGGTCAGGATGCCAGAAGGCGCGTACCGCAACCGCGCGTTTTTATTTATGCCAAGCGGCGATTTCGATTATCAGGACAAATTGATGATGACCCGGTTTGAAAATGAGCAATGGCTGATTACGCGCGGCAATGAGCTGAAATGCTTCAATACCGAATTCGGCAAAATAGCCATCAATATCTGCTATGACAGTGAATTTCCAATGCTGGCAAGGAAACAAGTTGAAGCCGGCGCCAATTTGATTTTGGTGCCTAGCTGCACCGACACACTGGCCGGTTATCATCGGGTGAAAATTGGCTGTCAGGCCCGTGCGCTTGAAAACCAATGCTTTGTCGTGCAATCACCCACTGTGGGCGATGCACCCTGGTCCGAAGCGGTTGATGTCAATATTGGCGCCGCTGCGATTTACACACCCGTTGACCGGGGCTTTCCGGACAACGGCGTGCTAGCGGTAGGAGAATTGAATGCCGTGCAATGGGTTTTCGCTGAAATTTCGCTGGTTGCCTGCACTCAGATACGCAGCCAAGGCCAGGTTTTCAACTTCCGAGATTGGCCGTTGCAAAACAATTATGGCTAGTTAAAAATAGACTCAAAGGAATAGCCGCTAAAATGCACGATTTCTTTGAGTCTTTTTAACGCATCCATTTGAATTTGTCTAACACGCTCTCTAGTTACACTCAATTCCTGAGCCACCTCTTCGAGTGTTTCGCTTTCATAGCCGCAAAGACCATAACGGCGGCAAATCACTTCGCGTTGTTTTTCCGGTAATTGGAAAACCCAAGAGCTAATATTATTTCGAATGCCGTCTTGCTGAATCTGTTCATCATGGGCCGTAGCATCTTCATCTGATATCGATTCCAGCAAAGGCTTATCCATGTCCTTGCCCACCGGCACATCAACGGAAGCAACGCGCTCGTTCAGCCGGAGCATTCTTTCCACTTTCGACACCGGCTTATTGAGATAAGCCGCAATGTCCTCAAAAGTCGGGTCATGATCCAGGGTTTGCGACAAATGGCGCTGAGCCTTCAGATAAACATTCATTTCTTTTACAATATGAATCGGTAAGCGAATCGTACGAGTCTGATTCATGATGGCACGCTCAATCGTTTGCCGAATCCACCAAGTCGCATAAGTGGAAAAACGAAAACCGCGCTCAGGATCAAACTTTTCCACCGCGCGAATCAAGCCCAAATTTCCTTCTTCAATCAAATCGAGTAAAGGCAAGCCTCTGTTTAAATACCGCCGTGATATTTTGACCACCAGACGCAAATTGCTTTCAATCATAATTTTGCGCGCTTCTTGATCGCCGCTCAGAGCCCGACTGCCGTAGATTTTTTCCTGTTCAGACGTCAATAATTTCGAACGTCCCAGCTCATTCAAATACACGCGTGTCGCGTCAAAACTATTATCGCTACGCAGCTTCAGATCGGCAACATCATCGACATCTAACAAACCGCTTTGCACCGACTCTACTTCAAGCTCTTCTTCGTAAGAAAAATCTTCTTCAAACGGGAGATCAATATCATCGTCGGACGGTTCTATTATTTCTTCCTTCATATCAAGCCTCTGAATAATCAGCTATCGCTAAAGCGCTTCTTTATTTTGTAGGTAAAAATTTAAGTGGATTTACCGGTTTACCATTTTTTCTGATTTCGAAATGTAACGCAGGTTTTTTTGCTAGCGCATTGCCAACCTGAGCAATGATTTGGCCCTTTTCTACTTGCTCGCCTTCCTTAACCATAAGCTTGCTATTATTGCCGTAAGCGCTGAGAAATAAATCGTTATGCTTAATAATAATAAGATTGCCAAAGCCGACTAAGCCCTGACCGCTATAAGCAATTTTTCCTGCTTCCGCCGCCAAAACTTTCTGGCCTATTTTACCTGTAATATCGATTCCTTTATTGATTGGCAATTTAAAATCCCTGGAAATTTTTCCTTTAATCGGCCAGACAAAATTTAACTTTAACACTTTTTTATTATCAGTTGAAATATTTGATTTTTTTTCTTGTTTGTTATCAACTGGCTCAACTGTTTCTAACGGCTTTTGCCCGGGTAAGCCCGGATTAATCGCCAACTTATTAGCCTTGGCGATAAGATTTGCCTTCTTGTCAGATGGCGGTGACTGGCCTTTGCCTGCAACAGCAGCCGAACTTGAAGCACTGCTGGCGAAATGACTGATAATGGGTTTAATCAACCTGATTTTTTGACCTGGAATAAGCCGGTAAGGCGGAGCCAGCTGATTCCACTGCGCTAGGCGTTGATAGCCTTGCCCGCTGCTGACGCCGATTGAGTATAAGGTTTCTCCAGACTTAACGACATGATAATTGTCCAATTGTTTTTTTTCTGATTTTTCCGCTGAGATGACGGACGCGCTTTGATTGATCACCGGTTTTTGATCCTGAACGGTTTCAGCTTGCGCTTTGACCTCTACGGCAGATTCTTGCTGTTGCGGCTGATTAGCATGGGTAACCGGCGCATAATTAGCGGGTTGGGTGCAGCCCGCCAACACAAAGGCCATGCCATAAACCAGATAAGCCATGGGTACTAAACGGTAAAAATACATAAGCATTAGTTTTTTAAAAGTATTTTTTTAGCCAAATTAATTTTGGCAGCAAGATAGTCCGATCCACCTCGATCCGGATGAATTCTTTGCATCAATTTCCGATGCGCGGCAATGATTTCCTGCTCGCTTGCACCGATTTTTAATCCCAACACCTCATAAGCCTCTGCACGCGACATCGAAGCGCTCGAATCGACCTTGGTATGGCGCTGCTGATGAGAGGAACCTTGTCTTGAACCGACATACTCGTACCATAGCCGGTGCAGCAAAGGCGCATAGCGAATCAGCACAGGCATGAAACGCAGCAAAAAGGCAATAAATACGCCTACCAACGCAAATAGCCAATTTAAATGCCCGCTCGCCAGTAAATACAAAGCCGCGAGCGCACCTAGCCCTAATCCAAGCTTTTTAAGAAATTGCGCCACGGCGGCTGGAGGCACTTTCGCCAATCGCCGCAGCCCCCAGTAAACCAATAAGGCAATTATCGCTAAAAAATAGATTCGAATCACTTGTTGCTCCGCCGTGTTATGATCCCTTTAGTTACCTTCTCAATCAGCCCTCAAAAATAAATGTTCAAGCGGTCATTAAAACGAAACTTTCACGATGATTGCAGAGGCCTCTTTGCAATTGAGCCCTCAGGCATTAATAGTGCCCGGCTCAATCTTGCCTTAAAATAGCAGCACTCAGGAAAGCCGTATGAATAATGGTCAATTTACATGCAAAATGCTCAAAAACCGATTCTCGGTTTTGCCGCCTTTAGCGGAACCGGAAAAACCACACTGCTGACACAACTGATTCCGAATTTGGCCAGCCAGGGGCTTAGAATCGGCCTTATCAAGCATAGCCATCATAATTTCCAAATTGACCAGCCTGGCAAGGATAGCTTTACACTTCGTCAAGCCGGCGCTTCGCCGGTCATGATAGTTTCAAGCCACAGACGCGCAATTATTACGGAAATCCTGCCTAACTGCGAACCCAAACTGGACGAGCAATTAAAATTTTTTGATCAATCCAATCTTGATTTGATACTTGTGGAAGGTTTTAAAGCAGAAAAGTTCCCTAAAATCGAGCTCCACCGAACTTCTCTCAACAAGCCTTTACTCTACCCAAACGACCCAAACATTATTGCGATTGCCAGTGATTATGATCTCGACGCCCCGGATTATTTGATCAAACTCGACCTGAATCAACCGCCGATGATTGCTGATTTTATTCTACACCGCTTTATGAAGGTCTTATGATGGATCATTGCCTTTCCGAACCCGCCGGCCTTCTGACCGTACCTGAAGCCCGGCAAATCCTCGCCGCGACGATATCCGCAGTCAGCGCTTCAGAAACCGTCCGTTTAAAGCAAGCAGCGGGGAGGGTTTTATCGGAATCCGTGAATTCGCCGATTAATCTTCCTTTCGATGACAATGCTTCGATGGATGGCTATGCTTTTGCCAGTTCAGAGTGCCGCCACGGCCAGGCATTTAGCCTTGAGCTGGCTGGCGTATCCTGGGCGGGGCAACCTTTCGCCGGGGCCGTTCCAGCAGGCCAATGCGTTCGAATCTTTACCGGCGCCGTATTACCGAAAAACACGGACTCGGTGATCATGCAGGAACAAGTCCGCGCTAAAGGCTCGACCATTTACTTCCCAGCGCAAGCGCCGGTGTACAACAATATCCGTACAGCTGGCGAGGACATCAAGCAAGGCGAGTTATTATGCCCGGCTGGCAAAAAATTAACCGCCTACGACATAGGTCTGTTGGCTTCCGCCGGAATTTACCAGATTTCTGTCAAGCGTAAAATCCGCATTGCGTTTTTCTCTACTGGCGATGAGCTGAGGCGGGTCGACCAACCCTTAGACTCCGGAAAAATCTACGACAGCAACCGCTATCTACTGGCTGATCTGTTGAATGACCGCTGTTTCAGCGTGAGTGATTGCGGTATTTTCCCGGACGATAAACTCGTGCTCGAAAAAACCTTGCTGGATGCGGCCAACCTCTATGATGTCATTATCACGACGGGCGGCGCTTCCATTGGCGATGCCGACTTTATTCAGGAAATATTGGCGAATTGCGGCCAAATCAATTTTTGGAAGCTGGCGATAAAGCCTGGAAAACCCTTAGCGTTCGGCTCTATTGGGCCATGCTTATTTTTCGGTCTACCCGGCAATCCTATTTCGGTAGTCGTAACCTTTCAACAAATACTGGCCCCTGCCCTTAGGTTGCTTTCAGGCGCGCCCGTCAGCAAACCATTACGCGTCAAAGCGACCTGCACCAGCCGTTTAAAAAAGATTCCAGGGCGTTTGGAGTTCCAGCGCGGCATTTTAACGCAAAATGATGACGGCGATTGTTTTGTTGCGTCCGCCGGCAAGCAAGGTTCGCATATTCTGGGTTCTTTAAGCAGGGCTAACTGCTTCATTGTGCTGCCAGCTGACTGTGCTGGCGTGCCAGCGGGAGGGGAAGTTATCGTCGAACCTTTTGCGACAACCATTTAAAATTAAAAAGGTTGCATCTCCCGCCGATGCCGGTGTGCGCTTTCGTCCTTGAACCGGAAGTTCAAGTGGGAACTAAATCGGTAAATCGGGCTTCCTGTCTAAAACGGGCTTGCACGCCATTATCGAAATTTGCTCCCGGGGTAGATATAGGTTCAGGAATTACCCAGCACACTGCCAAACAAAGCAGGGGATGCAGACTCTATAGTTTAGTCTGGTTTATGGATTTTCTAAAACGTTTTCAATTTTATGCAACATATTAGTCAAGCATTGGCTCAAGCTTTGACTCAGAATGGCGTTTTGGTTCTTTAGCACCTGCAACTCATGCGCCAGATTTAACGCCGCCATTACCGCAATCCTTTCCGCCCCGTTAATTTTTCCGGAATCACGCATTTTCCGCATCTGTTCGTCTAGCTGAATGGACGACCGAATTAAATTATCCCGCTCTTCAGGCTCACAGGCAATCTTGTATTCTTTACCCATTATCATAACCGTCACCGGCATCGGATTTTTACTCATGAGCCGTGCTCCATGGACTTGAGACGAGAAATCATTGCTTCAACACGTGTTCTGGCTAATGTGGTTTTTTCCAGCAATTTGGCCTTTTCCCGAACCAGCGCTTCTTGTTTGATTTTCAGAGAATTATTTTCGATTTTCACTAAGTTGTATTGATTGATAAGCTGGTCCAACTTATCTTCGAGCTCTTTTAGCTCTAAGGGTTGATCAATGTCTGATGATGTCATGGTGGTCACTAACAATAAAAGTAATCCGCTGCATTTTGTTGTAAGATTTGCACGTAAGTTGATGTGCGCTATTCTGACGAAGTTGATAACTCATTCACTGGATGATTTAAAGTGAACGTTAGTTATTCGGTGCTCGAATCAATGGTAGCATAAGCATTCTATTTTTCTTAGTGATCGTAAAATAATTATGGGGAAATCATGCTCTACAAAATAATTGACACCATCTTTGCAAGAAGCGATTGCGAATACTCAGCCGCTGAAGCACACGGAATTGCTGCAGGCATGCTGTGCGCCGATGAACAAACAGACAACACCCGTTGGTTTACCGAGCTGTTTAAAAATGCAACTCCTGTTATTGATGAACAAAAAAGCCTTTTATTACGATTATTCGAAGAAACGCGCCGGTTAATCACTTGCGATGGATTTGAGTTTGAATTATTTTTACCTGACGAAAATACGCCCTTGAGCGAGCAAGCTACCGCCTTGAAAAGGTGGTGCCAAGGTTTTTTGTTCGGCGTCGGCTCTACTGCATCGGTTCCTGATTCGCAATGGCCTGACGATGTTCGGGAGATCGTCAAAGACATCAGCGAGTTTACCAAACTAGACACTCAAGTCAGCGGCGACGAAGATGAAGATGCTTTTATCGAAATTACCGAATACCTAAGATCAGTCGTTGTTCTGCTACATGATGACTTGAAGGATCTCAAAGCCGGCCTGATTCACTAGACCCTGACACGCAACATGAAACAGAGCGAATTCAAAAATCGGCGCAAACAGCTCATGCAGCAAATCGGGCCTAGTAACATTGCCTTGATCAGTAGCGCACCGACCCGAACCCGAAATCGTGACGTTAATTATCCGTTTCGGCAGGACAGTGATTTTTATTATCTAACCGGATTTAACGAACCGGATTCATTGGCTGTTTTCATTCCGGGCCGGGAGCAAGGCGAATATATACTTTTTTGCCGAGAATTCGATGAAAAAAAAGCTCTTTGGGAGGGCGCTCACGCCGGCTTAGAAGGCGCTACCGAACATTTTGACGCCGATGACTCCTTTCCGATCGATGATCTCGACGAAATTCTGCCCGGCATGTTGGAAAACAAACAAAAAGTGTTTTATCCGATGGGGAAAAATTCGGATCTGGATCATAGTCTATTGGAGTGGATCAATCATTTACGCAGCCAGTCCCGAACCGGCGTCTCGGCGCCAGGCGAATTGGTTTCCCTAGAGCACATCCTGCACGAAATGCGGCTGTTTAAAAGCCCGGCCGAATTAAAGCTGATGCGCCGAGCCGCTGAAATATCCGCCAACGCCCATGTCAAAGCCATGCAAATCTGCAAACCAGGGCTATTTGAATATCAAATTGAAGCTGAAATCATCTACCATTTTCTGCAAAATGGTTCGCGAGCGGTTGCGTATCCGTCCATCGTCGCTGCTGGAAAAAATGCTTGCACCTTACATTACACCGACAATGCCGATAAATTAAAAAACGGCGATTTGCTATTAATTGACGCCGGCGCTGAATGCGATCACTACGCTGCTGACATTACCCGGACTTTCCCGGTTTCCGGCCGCTTCAGCGAAGCGCAAAAACTGCTTTATCAGCTCGTGCTGGACGCACAAGCCGCTGCGCTTGAACAAATCCGTCCAGGATCATCCTGGCTTTCCGCACATGAAGCCGCCGTTGAAGCCCTGACCAAAGGCTTGGTGTCTTTAGGCTTGCTGAAGGGAAAAGTCAAAAAATTGATCAAAGACGAACACTACAAGCAATTTTATATGCACCGCACCGGCCATTGGCTGGGCATGGATGTGCATGATGTCGGCGAATACAAAGTGGATCAGGAATGGCGCTTACTGGAACCTGGCATGGTATTAACCGTGGAGCCCGGCTTATACATTCCTGCTGATTGCAAATCAGTAGATGAAAAATGGCGCGGTATCGGCATCCGCATCGAAGATGACGTACTCGTCACTGAACAGGGCTATGAAATATTAACCAGCGCCGTGCCTAAAACCATAGCCGATATCGAAGCTTTAATGCAGGTCGCCTAATGTCAATTGATTATGATTTATTGATTGTCGGCGGTGGCTTGGCGGGTAACTGTCTGGCTTTAGCGCTAAAAGATTGCGGCCTTCATCTCGCTATTGTTGAAGCTAATACCCAGGAGCAGCTTCGCTCATCACCGGCTGGCGACCGAGCACTCGCCCTGGCTGCGGGCACAGTGGCCGTGCTAGAACAACTTGAGGTCTGGCAAGGCGTCAAGCAACAAGCAAGCGCCATCAAGCAGATTCATATCTCTGATCGCGGTCATTTTGGCAAAACCCGGCTGTCTGCTAGCCGGGAAAAAGTCGATGCGCTCGGTTACGTCATTACCGCCCGGGCTATAGAAACCCACGTTGCGAATCAGGTTCAGCAAGCGCGCATCGATGTGATTTGCCCGGCCCGCGTCACTGGCCTTATATCCGGCCCCGATGCGGTACATGCCAATTTAAAACAAGGCGACGACTCATTCAATGTAAGCGCCAAACTGTTGGTCGGCGCTGATGGCGGCCAATCATCTATTCGGAAACTGCTGGACATAGGTCAACACCTAAGCGACTACGATCAGACTGCGCTCGTGACGACCGTTAAATCGCAGCTGCCTAATAATCATACCGCTTACGAGCGCTTCACAATTTCCGGACCCTTGGCCCTGCTTCCAGTCGGCTCTCATCACAGCGCTGTGGTTTGGACCAGAAGCACGGATGACGCACAGGCATTAATGGCCGGCAATGACGCTGACTTTCTGGCCGAACTGCAAGACTGCTTTGGTTATCGCTTAGGCGAACTAGCCATGACCGAACCTAAACGCGCTTTTCCGTTAACTTTAATTCGCGCCGAAAAAATGCTTTCCGGTCGAGCGGTCATTATCGGTAATGCAGCCCATCAACTGCATCCCGTCGCCGGCCAGGGTTTTAACTTAGGGCTAAGAGATGTCGTACAATTAGCCGAAATGTTAATAACCCAGCACGAATCTGGCGGTGACATTGGCGACACTGGTTTTTTAAACCGTTATGCTCAAGCCCGTCAGCAGGATCATGATAAAACCATCTTCTTTACCGACCAGGTGGTGCGCATCTTTTCCAATGACTGGTTCGCCATGGCCGCCGCCCGAAATTTTGGCCTTTTACTGCTCGATCATATTCCAGCCGCCAAAGCGTTTCTAGCGCGCCATGCCATGGGTCTAGCCGAACATTTGCCCAAACCAGCCAAACGTTAACGCTAGCCTCTCAAAGCTCTACTCTACCAATCAAAAACAGGTATTTTATGCAACATTTCCGCTTTTCCTTGATTGTCACCGTTATCTGCCTCGTCGCCGCCTTTTATTGGGCCGGGCCGATGGGTGCTTTCATCGCCATCATTTTAGGCATACTCGAAGTCAGCTTGTCGTTTGATAATGCTGTAGTGAATGCTTCAGTGTTAAAGCGCATGGATGAGAAATGGCAGCGCTATTTTCTAACCTGGGGGATATTAATTGCGGTCTTCGGCATGCGTTTGCTCTTTCCAGTCGCCATCGTTTCTTTCGCCACCGACATCGGTTTTGCCGATGTCGCCCGAATGGCTCTGCATGACCCAAACACTTATTCCGAGCATCTGCATAACTCGCACGTGCAAATTGAAGCCTTTGGCGGCATGTTTTTGCTGATGGTGTTCTTTTCGTTTATCTTTGACGAAGGCAAAGAACTGCACTGGTTAGGTAAAATCGAAGAAAAACTGGCCGGCCTCGGTAAACTTGAATCGATCGAGATGATCTTAGCTTTGGGCATATTACTCATCTCGCAAAGCTGGTTTGACGACTCGACTCGGTTGGACATGCTGGTGGCAGGCGTATCCGGCGTTATTTTATATGTCATTGTCGGCAGTCTGGATGCCTTGTTTGAAAATGAAGAAGAAGGTCAAAAGGTTGCTGGCGCCGTTAAAAAAGCCGGACTGATGAGCTTTCTCTATCTTGAGGTGCTGGATGCTTCATTTTCTTTCGACGGCGTCATCGGCGCGTTTGCGATCACTCAAGACGTCGTCATTATCATGCTCGGCCTGGCCATCGGCGCAATGTTCGTAAGAAGCTTGACCGTCTATTTGGTGCGTCAAGGCACGCTGGATCAATATGTTTTTCTCGAACATGGCGCCCACTACGCCATCGGCGTCCTGGCCGGCATCATGCTGATGAGCATCAGCCATCATATCCCTGAGATCATCACTGGACTGGTTGGCGCGGTGTTGATCGGTTTGTCGGTGATTTCATCGATTCGTTACCGAAATCAAGCGGAGTAAGTCCTCGCACCACCATGCTTAAGAAACAACCGGTGATCAGTTAACAGCCATTATTAAGCATTCATTTATCAGGCAATACCATGGCGTATATTCTGGCAATCGATCAAGGCACCAGCAGCTCCCGGGCCATCATTTACGATCGGCACGCCAAACCGGTCGCACTGGCGCAATTGCCATTCAGGCAATACTACCCGCAGCCAGGCTGGGTAGAGCATGATGCTCAGGAGATATGGCAAACGCAATCCTTGGTCTGCAAGCAAGCGCTAGCCCAATTACAGTTAAAGCCCGAAACGATTACCGCTATCGGCATCACCAATCAACGCGAAACAACGGTTATTTGGGACCGCCGCAGCGGAACACCGATCTACAATGCAATCGTCTGGCAAGACCGGCGAACGGCCGATATTTGCCGGCGTCTGAAAGATCAAGGCCTGGAAGCCATGATTCAGGCCAAAACCGGACTGGTGATTGACGCCTATTTTTCGGCGACCAAAATTCAGTGGCTGCTGGATCATGTTGATGGCGCGCGCAACAAAGCCGAACGCGGCGAGTTGGCCTTTGGCACGATCGACAGCTGGCTAGCCTGGAATTTAAGCGGCGGGCAACTGCATATCACCGATGTTTCCAACGCGTCGCGTACACTGCTTTATAACATTGATAAACGGGCATGGGATAAAGACCTGTTGGCCTTGTTCAATATTCCAGAAGCCTTATTACCTACGGTAAAGGCGTCGTCAGAGATTTATGGCTATACGCAAAACAAAGACCTGGACTCGGGCATCGCTATCGCCGCAATCGCTGGCGATCAACAAGCGGCCTTGTTCGGCCAGCTTTGCACCGAACCTGGCATGACCAAATGCACCTATGGTACGGGCTCATTTTTAATGATGAATACCGGCGCGAACCGGATTGATTCCCGGCAGGGCCTGTTAACCACTGTCGCCTGGCAAATCGGCGAAGATTTCAGCTATGCCCTCGAAGGCAGCGTATTTATTGGCGGCGCAGTGATTCAATGGCTGCGCGACGGCTTAGGCCTGTTTTCACAAGCGCAGGACTCGGAAAAGCTGGCCGCCAATGCGCCCGATAACGGCGGCGTCTTTTTTGTGCCCGCATTAACCGGACTCGGCGCGCCGCATTGGGATCCGCATGCGCGCGGCGCAATTTTTGGTCTAACGCGCGGTACAACCTCCGCCCACATTACCCGCGCCGCTTTGGAAAGCATCTGTTTTCAAGTTGATGAATTACTGCAAATTCTGAGTAACGAAAGCGGCATCACGCTGACCCAACTGCGGATAGACGGCGGCGCAGCCGCCAACGACCTGTTATTGCAGATCCAAGCCAATCTCTCGACGCTCACTGTTATCCGCCCCGGCAACTTGGAAACCACAGCTTTAGGCGCCGCCTATCTAGCCGGACTCGCAACCGGATTTTGGACCTTTGACAGCCTGAAAGCCCATTGGCAGATCGAGCGCGCCGTTCAACCCGCTATGCAGCCGCAGGAGCGAATAGCACTGAAAAAACAATGGCTAAAAGCTGTCGAGCGCAGCAAACATTGGCTTGACTAAAGCCTTCTATTTTCTACAGCAGCTTCGACTTTAAAAACTCGACCACAGCCGTTATCGGAATTTCGCTATTTTCCTGAGTTGTCCGGGCTTTATACTCAAAAGTGCCCGCATCCAAACCCCGGTCGCTCAGAATGATGCAATGCGGAATACCGATCAGTTCCATATCGGCAAACATAAAGCCGGGACGCACTTTACGGTCATCGAACAGCACGTCGATAGCAGCGGACTGGAGGTCTTGATAAAGCTTTTCCGAAGCTTGTTTCAGACGCTCCGATTTGTGTAAATTAACCGGACATATCGCTACTTGAAATGGCGCCAGCTTGGCCGGCCAGATGATGCCTCGGCTGTCATGATTTTGCTCGATGGCGGCTGCGACAACGCGAGAAATGCCAATGCCGTAACAACCCATGATCATCGTATGATTTTTGCCCGCTTCGTTAATAACAGCGGCCTTCATCGATTCGCTGTATTTCGTGCCCAACTGAAAAATATGGCCAACTTCAATGCCGCGCGCAATAGTAATCGCACCTTGGCCGTCCGGGCTGGGGTCGCCTTCAACAATCATGCGGATATCCTCAATTTGATCCGGCAATGGCAAATCGCGCGACCAATTTACGCCGGTCAAATGCTTGCCGTCCTGATTGGCGCCGCAGACAAAATCCGACATCAAAGTCACGCTGCGATCAGCGATTATTTTTAGCGAAAGCCCCACCGGGCCAATTGAACCAGGATTGCACTGACAAGCTTCGCGCACTTCTTCATTGCTGGCGAACTCCAACGGCGACAAAACCCCATCAAGTTTTTCGGCCTTAATTTTATTGAGTTCGTGATCGCCTCGCAATAACAAGGCCACCAGTGTATCGTTCTCACCTTTGACGATCAGGGTTTTTAGACAATGCACCGCTCCCATGTTCAAAAATGCGCAGACTTCTTCGATACTGTGCTGATTGGGCGTATCAACTGTAGCTTTATTGGCCGAAGCCTGCGCGCGCAAACCTTGAGGCATAAGCGCTTCGGCTTTCTCGACATTGGCCGCGTAATCGCTTTCGGTTGAAAAGGCAATCGCATCTTCGCCAGAATCCGCCAGCACATGAAACTCATGCGACACAGCACCGCCGATGGAACCGGAATCGGCAATAACAGCGCGAAACTTCAGCCCCAAATAATTGAAAATATTGCTGTAAGCCCGATACATCACAGCGTAAGTTTCCTGCAATGAAGCCTGATCCAAGTGGAATGAATAAGCGTCTTTCATAACAAATTCGCGGCAACGCATTACGCCGAAGCGCGGTCTGATTTCATCGCGAAACTTGGTTTGAATTTGATAATAAGTGATCGGCAATTGTTTGTAGCTTTTGATTTCGTTGCGCGCCAAATCAGTAATGATTTCTTCATGCGTCGGCCCTAAACAAAAATCCCGCTCGTGCCGGTCTTTCAAACGCGCCAGCTCCGGCCCATATTTTTCCCAGCGCCCGGTTTCCTGCCAGAGCTCGGCAGGCTGCAGCGCTGGCATTAAGACTTCTAACGCGCCTGCCTTCTGCATTTCCGCACGCGTAATCTCTTCTACCTTACGCAAAACTCTCAATCCTAAAGGCAGCCAGCTATATAAGCCAGCCGCCAACTTTCTGATCAAACCTGCCCGGATCATCAATTGATGGCTGACAATTTCGGCATCGGCCGGTGTTTCTTTAACGGTATAAAGCGGAAATTGAGTTGTTCGCATAATTTAATAGCATCAAGAATAAAAGCGCTTATTCTACCGATTTACGATTGGGTAGAACAATGCGTTCATGAAAATGAACAAATGGTTCAAGCGACAAGTAAGCCAGATTTCGCCGTTTAATAAACCAAACGAGCCGCATCAAATTCACCCTTCAATGCGACAGACGGGTATTTTCACTTACGAATTGTAAGGATATAATGCGAGGCTTAAAAACCTATAACAACCTTTCGATATTTTTTAGTGCTCGTTGGCTATGAAGTTACTTCTTAACTATCTTTCCTTGTGCTGGTTCAGAAATAACCCAACCGATATTCATCCACCCAAATCGTTCATGTGGAAAACCATTATTTTTTATTTGGTGTCCGGCATTATTGTTGAAAGCTTAATTGCCGACCCTGCCGATGGCTCGCTGGAAGTAGCTCTCAGAACCATCATGGCTTTCACATCGATCGCCGCCTTACTGCTGATCATAAAAAAATGGCCTTATTTCAATCGATTATTTACCGCCATTTTTGTTTGCGAAAACTTTATCATGACCTTGGCGATTGCGGCAGAAGCGCTGGATTTTTTCATGGTCATGAACCACTATGAATCACGAGAGCTGATTTCTTTCAGCTTGGGCGTTTTACTGGTTATTTGGTACATCGCCATCGTCAGTTACATTTTGCGCCAAGTGCTAGCCTATAGAACCAGCGTTAGCGTAATCATGGCGTTTAGTTATTTTGTATTGACTTATGGATTGCCGATGCTGTTCATGGACATTTGATGCCCGTCTAACAATTGCCACACTGGGGTGATACGCCCCGGAAGTGGCGCCAAACGGCCTAGCTCAACCCACTGATTGTTCGGACTATGAAAGTCAGATCCCACCGACCCGGCTAAACCGTGGCTCAGCGCAACCGAAGTCACCCGGCTGATTTCCTCTTCACTGCATCGCCCGGTTACCACTTCAATGCCTTGCCCTCCCGCGCTTTTAAATACGACCAGCAAACGTCTCATCGCGCTGGCGCTTAATTTATAGCGTAAAGGATGGGCCAACACCGCCACGCCTCCCGACTCGGTAATCCAACTCACCGCTTGTGCGAGCTCCGCCCAAGGCGTCGCAACATAGGCCGGTTTGCCCTTGGCCAAATAACGATCAAAGGCTTCCTGCGAACTAGAGACAAACTGTTGTTCGACCAGAAAATCAGCGAAATGCGTGCGCGTGATCATACCCGCGCCAGCCGCTTTGATAACCGCGTCCAGCGCACCAGGCATATGTTTTTTTGCCAATTTGTCAGCGATTTTTTCGGCCCGCAGCAAGCGTGTCTTTTGCAGACTATCCGTTGCTTGCACCAAAGGCGGATAGCTCGGGTCAACGCCCAAGCCGACGATATGAAAGCACTGGCCTTGCCAGCTTGAAGATAATTCAATGCCAGGGATCAGTTTTATTCCCAATGCCCGCGCCGCATTGCCTGCTTCGTCTAATCCGGCTGCCGTATCATGATCCGTTAACGCAAGCGTGGTAACGCCCTGTTGATGCGCCCGACGCACAAGTTCGGCGGGGGCTAGCGCACCGTCAGACGCTGTCGAATGGCTGTGCAAATCATAAACGTCGGTCATAGCGCTTACTGATATTCCCCGTAAAGTTTGGCATACAGCCCATTTTGTTCGATTAGTGTTTCATGTCGCCCTTGTTCGCAAATTTTGCCTTCTTCAAAGACATAAACATGATCGGCCTGTTTAACGGCGCTTAAACGGTGTGCAACAATAATTGTCGTGCGGCCTTGTAAAAAGCCGGCAAGGGCTTGGTGGAGCTTATGCTCGGTTTCGCTATCTAGCGCAGAAGTCGCCTCATCCAAAATGACCACGCGCGGGTCGGCGACAATCATGCGCGCGATTGCCAGACGCTGACGCTGTCCGCCCGACAAACGCATACCATGACGACCCACCACGGTCTCCAGGCCCGTCGGCAATTCTTTGACAACCTCGATCAGCTGCGCAATAGCCAACGCTTGCCATAACAGTTCATCGCTCGCCGGCCGCCCCAGCGTTAGATTGGCGCGAATCGTATCGTTAAACAGCACCGGGTGCTGCAACACCGTGACGACATGCTCTCTGACCACGTCAAGCCCAATTCGTTCAATAGCCACATTATCAAAATAGATACTGCCCTCGCAAACCGGATACAGGCCAATCAAAGTCTGCACTAAAGTAGACTTGCCGCCGCCGCTGGCGCCGACCAAAGCCACTTTTTCCCCGCCGGCAATGTGCAATTTAATGCCATTTAGCACACTTTCTTCTCCATAACTGAAATACAGATTTTCAATCCGGATGGAAACTGTTTTTTTATTGCGAAAGGGATTCTCAAGATGGGGAAATTGCGGCTCTTGCTTTAAGGCATGCAATTGGTTGATACGGCTTAAGGCCGCCTTGGCCGCATAAAACGCATATTGAATATTCAATACTTCTTGCACAGGCGCCATCATAAACCAAAGATAACCAAACACCGCCAGCATTTGGCCAACCGTCAAATCGGAGTAAAACACCATCATCATCGCGCAAGCGCGAAAAACATCGAAACCGAATAAAAACACTAGAAAACTCAAACGCGAAGCCGCATCGCTTTTCCAGGCAAAAGCGGCAGATGAATCCATAACGCTTGCGGCAGACTCGATCAGCTGCCGACAATAATGTTTTTCCCGGTTGCTGGCTCTAATCTGATGAATAGCCTCCAACGTTTCGGTAAGCGCTTGCTGGAAAACTGCATAAGCCGAATTTTCCTTGGCTTTTAAATCTTTGACCCGAGAACCAACAACCCGCGTGAAATAAATCACCACAGGATTCAAAAGCAAAATAAACAAGCCGAGCTGCCAATGCATCCATAGCAAAATAACGGCTGTCCCGATAATGGTCAGCACCGCAACCAGCAATTTGCTGATAGTATTGCCAATAAAATTATCGATGGTGTCAAGGTCTGTCACCAGATGAGAAACGACCGTTCCGCTGCCCAAACTCTCATAAGCCGACATCGAAATCGTCTGTAACCGGCCGATTAAATTTTTTCGGATGTGAAAAATGATCGCTTTGGAAATCACGGTAAATTGTCTGGCCTGTATCACCGTGAAAATTAGCGCAATCAATCGAAGCAAAACGCTGGCGAATAAAACAACGGCAAAATACAAAGCGGGCTGGCGCCATTCTGCAGGAAACCATAAGTTGATGGTTGCAACAGCGACGCCGGGTTTAGCCAGCAACACCTCGTCCACCAATAAAGGCATCAGCAAGGGAACCGGCACACTGGCCACTGTCGCCAATAGGGCAATCAGATGAGATAAGATCAGTTCTTTTTTGTGGTCTAATGCGATTTGATAGATATATTTCCAACTATAGGCCTGGTCGGCCTGCATTGTCTGTCGTTTGGATAGCACGGAACTTGATCGGGTTAAAGTGATTTTTAATGGCGATCCTCATCACAACTCGGCGCATGGATGGACAGCACAGAGGCTGTAACTTAGGCTACAGCGATGTATTTACGCCGCGTTTAAAGACCGGCAGCATACAATCTAAAAAGCTCATCGCCATTTAAGCTAATCGCTGCTTTATATTATAGCTGCCTGTTTCTACTTTAGGAATCGATTCAGCCCGAAACGCCCGGCGGCGACCTAACTCAAGGTTTTGCTTTTTTGCGTCAATTATCTAGTATTAAAGGCCTATTGCGCATATTGAAAATAAAGCCTTCCATGAACTTCCGGCATTTCTACTTGTTTCTTCTGCTACTGCTAAGTTTTCCCCCGTTAGTGCTGGGTAGCAGGCTTGAACAGCAAAGAAATCAATTTTTGCTCGCGGAAAAATTGCTTGAAAAAAAAGCTGATCGCGCCTTTTTAGCCGCTAGTGAAACCTTGCGCGATTACCCTCTCTATCCTTATTTGTATTACCAATGGTTAAAGGATCATTTAGAGCAAAGCGATAGGATTTCAGCCTTTTTATTGCACTATGCCGACACCCGTTATGCCGACCTGTTAAAAACCAAATGGCTGCACTACTTAGCGCGCAAAGAGCGGTGGCTGGATTTTCTGCAAAACTACCAACCTTCGGACAATACCTCGCTCCGTTGCCAATATTACTGGGCCAGCTACAAAACCGGCCAGTCGCTTCTAGCGCTAAATGAAGCGAAAAATCTCTGGTTGACTGGCGATTCTTTGCCAGAGGAATGCGAGCCTTTATTAACCGCTTTGACACTTTCGCCGCTGCTAACTTCTGAGCTGATCTGGCAGCGTTTCGAGTTAGCCTTGATGAAGGATAATCAAGCGCTCGCCGACTATGTTCAACGTTTTATGGATAAGTCTGACCAGCTCACAGCCGCCTTATGGCTGCAGGTACACAACCGCCCTCAGCTAATTCAAGACAGCAGCTTTAAGCAAAAGTCGGATAAACGATTAGGGCGAATTTTTGCTCATGGCGTCGACCGAATGGCGAAAGAATCACCTGATTTAGCGCTCCTTATATGGGATAGCGAAAAAACTTATTTTGCTATCGAACCGGCGATTGCGAACAAAATTGAGCGCAGGCTTGGCATTGCCTTAGGTGTCAAAAAGGATATACGCGCTTACAGCCGTCTGGGACAACTGCCGGGCCTTGATCCTGAACTTCGAGAATGGAAAGTCAGGTCGGCTCTGCTAGAGCAAAATTGGCAGCATGTTGCTGAAGCACTCAACGGCTTGACGCCAGAAGAACAACAAGAAACCCGCTGGCAATATTGGCAAGCCCGGACTCTGCGTAACAACCAAGGCGACACTCAAGCCGCGCAAACGATTTTTAACAACCTCTCTGAAGATCGCAGCATTTATGGCTTACTCGCTGCGAAAGCCGTCAACAAGCCGTTTAAGGTTATCGATAGGCCCGTTAATTTAGCCGCCAATGAACTTGAAACGCTCGCGCAGGATAAAGATTTTCTTACAGTAAAAGAACTGGATGTATTAAACCGAAAAATGGAAATGCAACGACAATGGTGGTACGCGATAAAAAAATTATCCCGCGAAAAACGCATGACCGCGGCAAAGCTCGCACAATACTGGCGCTGGGATCAAATAGCCATTATCACGTTGGTCAAAGCCGATTATTGGGACGATCTATCGATTCGCTTTCCGATCAATCATTTACTACCCGTACAAGCCAATGCAGAGAGGCAAGACTTGGATCCTGCGGTGATTTTAGGTTTAATTCGCCAGGAAAGCATGCTGGATATCAACGCAAAATCATCCGTCGGCGCGCTGGGTTTAATGCAGATTATGCCCAAAACCGGCAAACAAATTGCACTCGAATTGAATGAAAAATGGCAATCGGAAGACAAGCTTTATAATCCCGATGTCAATCTGCGTTATGGCGCTTATTATTTCAAGCAACTGCTCAATCGCTTTAACGGCCATTTTGCATTGGCCGTTGCCGCTTACAACGCCGGCCCTACTCGAGTCAGCAAATGGCTGCCAAGCATCTTGCCGGTTGCCGCCGACATCTGGATTGAAACCATTCCCTTCAAAGAAACCCGAAAATATGTCATGTCGGTACTTTCTTATACTCTGATTTATCAATACCGTATTCACAGCAACCAGTTAAACATCAACCATTTGCTGCCGGACATTCAGCCCGGCTAAATTTGAGCTGATTTTTTTCATCGTCTGTAAGATAATATCCCGATAAGTTACAAAAAAATCTTAATTTTAGGTATATAGATGGGGAAACAGCACAGTTTTACGCGCGAAGAATTATTAATGTCCGGCAGAGGTGAACTCTATGGACCCAAAAATGCGCAGTTACCTCTACCCAATATGTTGATGATGGATCGAATCACGCTCATTACTGATGAGGGTGGTGCGTATGGTAAGGGTGAAATTATTGCTGAATTGGACATCAGACCAGACTTATGGTTTTTTGCCTGTCATTTTCAAGGCGATCCGGTTATGCCTGGCTGTCTGGGTCTGGATGCGATGTGGCAGTTGGTTGGTTTCTTTTTGTGCTGGTCTGGAGGGCCGGGTAAAGGACGCGCGTTGGGGGTCGGTGAAGTAAAGTTTACCGGCCAGGTTCTGCCCAATGCCAAAAAAGTCATTTATCACGTCCATTTAAAGCGTGTTATTTTGCGCAAGTTAGTGATGGGCATCGCAGATGCGACGATGCAAGTCGACGGGAAAGTCATCTACGAAGCGACCGATTTACGGGTAGGCTTGTTTACCTCCACTCAAGACTTTTAAGAGACCCGCCATGAAAAGAGTCGTTGTTAGCGGTTTAGGCATTGTATCCAGCATTGGCAACAATCGGGATGAAGTTGCCGAATCCTTGAAAACCGGCCGCTCAGGCATTGTTTTCTCGGATACCTATAAAGAGCTCGGCTTCCGCAGCCATATCCATGGCGCAATTACGATCGACCTAGACGCCTTTATCGATCGAAAAATTAAGCGTTTCATGGGCGATGGCGCCGCCTTCAATTATGTTGCGATGCAGCAGGCAATTGCCGATTCCGGTCTGGAAGCCTCCGATATCTCGAATATCCGAACAGGCCTGGTGATGGGTTCCGGCGGCCCGTCAACCTCGAATCTGGTTGAAGCGGCCGATATTTTGCGCGACAAAGGCGTCAAAAAGGTAGGGCCGTACATGGTACCCAGAACCATGTCCAGCACCAATACCGCCTGCTTGGCAACACCCTTCAAGATTAAAGGCGTCAATTATTCCATCAGCTCGGCTTGCGCAACCAGCGCCCACTGTATTGGGCACGCGATGGAGCTCATTCAGATGGGCAAACAGAACATTGTTTTTGCCGGCGGCGGCGAAGAAGTGCATTGGACCATGTCGGTTTTATTCGATGCGATGGGCGCTTTATCGTCGAAATACAACGATTCGCCCACCACTGCGTCACGGCCCTATGACGAAACCCGCGATGGCTTTGTCATATCAGGCGGCGGCGGCGTTCTGGTTATCGAAGAGCTGGAACATGCCAAAGCGCGCGGCGCCAAAATTTACGCTGAGCTGGTGGGCTATGGCGCGACTTCCGACGGTTATGACATGGTACAACCTTCCGGCGAAGGCGCAGTTCGCTGTATGCAGCAAGCCATGGCAACGGTTGATGGCAAGATTGATTACATTAATGCGCACGGCACCAGTACGCCCGTTGGCGACACCAAAGAGCTAGAAGCTTTACGAACCGTTTTCGGCGCCGAAAATGTGCCGTGGGTCAGTTCGACTAAATCGCTAACCGGCCACGCATTAGGCGCCGCTGGCGTTAACGAGGCCATTTATTCTTTGCTGATGATGCAGAACAACTTTCTCAGCGCCTCCGCCAACATCGTGCAGCTTGACCCCGCGGCTAAAGACATTCCCATTGTTCGCAACCGCCTAGACAACATCACGTTGAACACGATTATGTCGAATAGCTTTGGTTTTGGCGGCACCAATGCGACCTTAATTTTTCAGCGCTATACCGATTGACAGCTCTGTTCGTGCATCTTTCTTTAGCTAATTATTCATCCGACGATAAAGCAATCATGCTGGGTTTCCGCAAGCTCCAACCCAGCCCACAAGGCTAAAGCGTTGACTATGCCCGATCCAGGCAACAAATCCAGAACCCAATTTAATAAATTGCAAAAGCGCCTGCGACATTATGTTGGCGATGCGATTGCCGATTACAACATGATTGAGCAGGGCGACAAAGTCATGGTTTGTTTGTCCGGCGGCAAGGATTCGTATACGCTACTGGATATTTTGCTCAATTTACAAAAAACCGCACCCGTTGATTTTGAATTGATTGCGGTGAATCTGGATCAAAAACAGCCGGGTTTCCCGGAACAAGTATTGCCCGAATATCTGGCCTCCCTGGGTGTGTCTTATCATATTATTGAAAAAGACACCTACAGCGTGGTCAAACGCGTGATTCCGGAAGGCCAAACTACCTGTGGGCTGTGTTCGCGCTTGCGGCGCGGCACCTTGTACGGTTTCGCCGAAGCCAATGGCGTCACCAAAATAGCACTGGGCCATCATCGCGACGACATTCTGGAAACTTTTTTTCTGAATATTTTTTACGGCGGCAAACTCAAAGCCATGCCACCCAAACTATTAAGCGATGACCAAAAAAATATCGTCATCAGACCCTTAGCTTATTGCCGGGAAAAAGATATTGAGCGTTTTTCGGCATTCAAAAAATTCCCCATCATCCCCTGCAATTTATGCGGATCCCAAGAAAACCTGCAACGCAAGGCCATGAAAGCCATGCTGAAAAGCTGGGACAAACAATTTCCGGGCCGCCTGGAGACCATTTTCACCAGCCTGCAAAACGTAGCACCATCACAACTAGCCGATACGCATTTGTTTGACTTTGCTGGTCTTCGTCAAAAACCGACAGTTAAAGACCCTGAGTTTGCTTTTGACTCAATGATTGAAATTCTCAGCCGATAACATCCATCCTCACTAGCTTTCTTTTTCAAGCTTCTGCACTTTCTCTTCCAGAAGTTTTACCGTCTTCAGCAATTCAGGCAATTTGCTGATAGCGACTTGTTCTTTGTAGGCCAGTCTTTTTTCCTTGGCCGGGCTGCCAAACACCTGAGTTCCGGCTGCTATGTCGCCGGCAACGCCGGAGCGCGCCATGACTACGGCGCCCTGACCTATTTTGACATGATCGGCAACGCCGGAACTGCCCGCCAAAATGGCGTAATCTTCGATCGTGCAGGAACCGGAAACGCCGGTCAGGCCGCACATGATGACATGTTTGCCGACTTTGTTGTTGTGGCCGACCTGCACCAGATTATCGATCTTACTACCTGCGCCAATAACCGTGCTGCCCAGAGCGCCCCTATCGATACAAGTGTTAGCGCCCACTTCGACAGAATCTTCAATCACAACATTGCCTACTTGAGGCACTTTCACATGCCGATGATTGCGAAATTTATAGCCAAAACCGTCCGCACCGATAACAGCGCCTGAATGAATAATGACATGATCGCCTATTTCAACATCGTCATAGATCACCGCATACGGATAAATACGGCAATGGCTCCCTATTTTGACATTTCTACCCAGGTACGCGCCGGCAAGAATTTGACTATGATCACCGATGCTGACGTTTTCACTGATGATTGCATACGGCCCAATGACAATGTCTGCGCCGAATCGAACATGTCTTTCAATGACGGCCTGCTCGGCGATTTCATGCCGATAAATTCGCGCCGGATGCAGCAGCTCGACTGCTCGGATAAAGCTCATTTCCGGATCTGCACTAATCAGCCAGGCCATAGAATCCGGTTTTTGCTCATGCGCAAACGATTCAGCGATAAAACAAGCCGTCGCTGAAGAGTTTTTTAAAAATTCCGTATAACGCGGATGGGTCAATTGCGTCACTTGACCTTTGTGCGCGGCTTTAATATCCGCAGCCGAATCAACGACATCAAAGGCATTACCGCCTTCCAAACGGGCATGACAACAATCGGCTAGTTCTTTTAGAGTCATCGGCATAAGTTTGTCTCACAGGTTGAGGATAGCTTGCCTTGCGTTCATCCAGCTTTCGAATTGAGCCGAGGGGCGTATCAGTTAATAGCCATTTTTGTTTTTTAATCCCTGCATCAGCAGATTAACGGCAAACGCGATGATCAGCAAAACCATCCCTAAGGCTAAACCCAGCTCAAAATTGCCTTTACTGGTTTCCAGCGCGATGGCCGTCGTCATCGTCCGGGTCGAACCGCTAATATTTCCGCCCAACATCATCGCTGCGCCCACCTCGCCAATGGCTCTGCCGAAGCCGGTAATCACCGCTGTCAAAATAACAAAACGCAGTTCACCAATAATCGGCATAATCTGCTGATAAGGTTTTGCTCCGAGCATTTTCAATGTACGCAACAAGCGGGGATCTGCTGACTGAACAGCAACCAAGGTCATGTTCATAATCAGCGGAAAAATCAAACTCGCTTCACCAATAATAACCGCGGTTTCGGTATAAAGCAGCCCAAGCGCACCCAGCGGTCCACGGCGGCTTAACAGACCATAAAAGATCAACCCGATCATCACCGTCGGCATCGCCATTAAGGTATTCAGTATTTGCTGCAATAATCGCTTTCCGAAAAAATCGCTGATGGCCACTAAAACACCCAAGACAACAGCGCCTAGCCCGGCAAAAAAACTGGCGATTAGCGAAATTCTCAACGATGTCCAGACAATTTCGACCACTTGCGGATCGAAACCCAGAATGAGTTGTAGCGCCGCTCCCAGTGCATCAGAAAAATAATCCATGGCTCGCGCACCGACAGATTAGCTAATAAAACCCTAGCAACGGCGCCAGTGCCCGGATTTACCGCCTGCTTTTTCCAGCAAGCGAACACTCTCTATCGTCATCCCGCGATCAACCGCTTTGCACATATCATAAATTGTCAACAAGGCTATTTGTACCGCCATTAGCGCCTCCATTTCAACACCGGTCTGGCTAGTCGTTTTGACCGTAGCCTGGCAACACACCCGATTATGCTCAGCCTCTGCTTCCAACTTAATTTCGACATGACTGATCGGCAAAGGATGGCACAGCGGTATCAGATCGGCGGTTTTTTTACTGGCCATAATTCCGGCTATTCTGGCAATAGCCAGGACGTCGCCTTTTTTGTGGCCGCCGTCGATGATCAATTTGAGCGTCTCCGGCTGCATGTAAATAAAGCCTTCCGTTAACGCAAGCCGTTCGGTCACGGCTTTGCGCCCGACATCGACCATATGGGCTTCGCCATGCCGATTAAAATGGGTTAAACCAGTCATTTATCGTAAAATAAACTCTCTTAGCAAAAAGCTTGCGCGGCAATGGGTCCGCGAGAACGCCTCGAACAGGCAAGCTCGTATTATCACTGTTTTTTCGTTCAGAGTGAACGCTTATGTCAATAAAAGTGCGTTATTTCGCCAGCCTGAAAGAAAGCCTAGGCCGCTCGGAAGACAGTTGCCCCTATCGTCACAACATGACCCTGCGTGATGTATGGCTCGCCTGCGTCCCAGACAGCCCTTTGCCGAATTTTATTCTGGCAGCCGTGAACATGGACTATGCCGATCTGGACCGACGGGTCAACGATGGCGATGAAGTGGCTTTTTTTCCGCCGGTTACGGGAGGTTCAACATGATTACAATAAGGCCTAAACCATTTGATCCCTGGCAGGAAATGCAATCTTATCGATCATCAGTTGCTGGCTTCGCGGGCCAATTTGGCGCCACCAATGTCTTTATCGGGACCTTAAGAGACTTCAATGAAAACGAGCAAGTGAAAACAATGACCTTAGAACATTATCCCGGCATGACCGAAAAGCAGCTCAGCACCATCGTCGATGAAGCCCGAGAACGCTGGCCCATTCTGGACGCCTTAGTCATTCACCGGGTCGGCGTTATTTTGCCCAATGACACCATTGTTCTTGTCGCCGTTTGGTCGTCCCATAGGGGCGATGCTTTCGACGCCTGCCGCTACATTATGGAAGCGTTAAAATCCAGAGCGCCGTTTTGGAAAAAAGAGACGCTTCAGTCTGATCAACAACGCTGGGTGCTGAAAAACACCAATGGTTATCAAAATTAACGGCGCTATTCACTTTGAATAAACTGTGTTTTATGAACAGACAGCCCGATGACCGTTATCAAGCTACAAGGCGCCTTGCAAAAAATGCGTTCGCGACTGGATCAGCCCGTTCAGTACGAGCTGGCGCTGGCAGACCAATTCATCGCGTTGAATCCTTTGCTTGGCAAAGCTATTCACTTGACCCATACCGGACGCATCTTTTGCATACACTGCCAGCGGCGCATCGGTAATAGTTTTAATCAGGGCTATTGCTACCCTTGTTTTATTTCATTGGCGCAATGCGATCTGTGCATTGTCAAACCGGAAAACTGTCATTACGCCGCCGGCACCTGCCGGGAGCCGGATTGGGCGCAGAGCCACTGTTTTCAGCCGCATATCGTTTATCTAGCCAATTCCAGCGGCGTTAAAGTGGGCATTACCCGACAATCACAAGTCCCCACACGCTGGATTGACCAAGGCGCGATTCAAGCTTTACCTGTTTTTCGAACCGCCTCCCGCCACCTTTCCGGTTTGCTCGAAATCACGCTGGCCAAGCATGTCAGCGACAAAACGCATTGGCAAAAAATGCTAAAAATGCAAGCCGAAATGATCGATCTCAAAGCTCATCAAGATGAGTTAATGCGTTTATGCGCCGCCGAGCTGGCAGAATTAGTGCAGCGCCATGGTCAAGAGGCCATACAGCCGCTTAACGATACGAAGCCCGTCACCGTTCAATACCCGATCGACCACTACCCAAGCAAAATTCATTCATTCAATTTTGATAAAAATCCGTCGGTTTCCGGCATTCTGCACGGCATTAAAGGCCAATATTTAATATTCGATACCGGCGTCATTAATCTGCGCAAATTTGCCGGCTATGAAATCGAACTGTGCATTGAAACAGACCAAGAAACCGCCGCGCTTCGCCAAGAAACGTGAAGGCCGTTAGCTTCTGATCGTAAAGCCAAATCACTCGCAAAGCATTCAAATTGGCCGGAATTTGTAAAGCGTGATGAGTATAACATCGGGTATAATTTCGGTTTTTTATGCCTATTAGATAAGCGCCGTGTCGAACCCAACTAACGATTTATCAACTTTTCAGGGGCTGATTTTAGCCTTGCAGGAATACTGGGCCAACCAGGGCTGTATCTTGTTACAGCCCTTAGATCAGGAAGTTGGCGCCGGAACCTTTCATCCCGCCACCTTTTTACGCTCGATTGGGCCTGAACCCTGGAATACCGCTTATGTGCAGCCCTCCAGACGTCCAACCGATGGCCGTTACGGGGAAAATCCCAACCGTCTGCAGCATTATTATCAATTTCAGGTCGCTTTAAAGCCATCGCCCGACAACATTCAGGACTTGTACCTCGGATCCTTGCGTTATCTGGGTTTTGATTTGCTTGAGCACGATATCCGCTTTGTCGAAGACAACTGGGAGTCACCAACGCTAGGTGCTTGGGGACTCGGCTGGGAAGTCTGGCTGAACGGCATGGAAGTCACTCAGTTTACCTATTTTCAGCAAGTCGGCGGTCTTGAATGCAAACCGGTGACCGGCGAAATTACTTATGGCCTCGAACGCATCGCGATGTATCTACAGGGCGTCGAAAGCGTTTTTGATCTGGTCTGGACCAAAGGCCCGTTCGGCACGGTCACTTACGGCGATGTTTTTCATCAAAACGAAGTAGAAATGTCGGCTTTTAATTTTGAGCAGGCTAACGTTGATTTCCTGTTTCACTGTTTTGACACTTATGAACAGGAGAGCCAGAAACTGATCGCGCTCAATCTGCCCTTACCGGCTTACGAAATGGTTTTAAAAGCGTCGCACACCTTCAACCTTCTGGATGCCCGGCATGCTATTTCAGTCACCGAACGTCAGCGTTACATCCTACGCGTACGAAACCTGGCTAAAGCTGTCGCCGAAGCTTATTTTGCACGTAGAGAAGCCCTGGGATTTCCGATGTGTACCGAACAAGGAGTGTAAAAATGACCGATTGCAAACATTTACTTTTTGAACTGGGCTCCGAAGAATTACCGCCCAAAACCTTGCTGACCTTAAGTAAGGCGCTGCATGACAACATTACCAAAGGTTTGCATGCTGCTGATCTAAGTTTCACAGGCAGTAAAGCCTTCGCAACGCCACGACGCTTGGCTGTGTTGATCGAAAACTTGGCTACGGCCCAGCCCGATAAAACTGTCGAAAAACGCGGCCCGGCTTTATCCGCCGCATTTTCCGCCGACGGCTCGCCCAGTAAAGCGGCCTTGGGGTTTGCCGCGAGCTGCGGTGTTTCTTTTGAGCAACTGCAACGGTTGAAAACCGATAAAGGCGAGTGGTTGGTCTTTAATCAATCAGTCAAAGGTCAAAACGCCGAACAATTAATTCCAGATATTCTACGGCAAAGCATTGCGGCTTTGCCGATCGCCAAACGCATGCGCTGGGGCAGTTTTGCAACCGAGTTTGTCCGGCCGGTGCATTGGGCTGTCCTGTTGTATGGCGAAGCAGTGATCAAAACCGAAATTCTTGGTCTGGAAACCGGCGCGACCACCCAAGGCCATCGTTTTCATGCGCCGGATCAACTACGGATCGACCGACCTGAAAATTATCTCGACACACTCTATCATCAAGGCAAAGTGGTTGCCGATATTGAGCAACGTAAGCTGCTGATCCGCAACGCCGCCAACTCGGCCGCTGCCACAGTGAATGGCGTAGCTCATATCGAGGCTGAACTACTGGAAGAAATCGCTGCCTTGAATGAGTGGCCGGTACCGGTGATTGGCCATTTCGATCCGCGTTTCCTGGCCCTGCCGGCCGAAGTGCTGATTACCACGATGCAAACCAATCAAAAATATTTTCCGGTGCAACAAAAAACCGGCGAGTTGTTGCCTTATTTTATTACCTTCAGCAATATTGAAAGCACGCATCCAGCATCCATTCAGCAAGGCAATGAGCGCGTCATCACGCCGCGTTTAACCGACGCCGAATTTTTCTGGAAACAAGACCGCAAAACGCCTTTAGCCAAGCGTATCGGCAAACTGTCCCATATTATTTTCCAGAACAAGCTTGGCACCGTTGCCGATAAATGCCAGCGGGTCACTCAACTGGCCGAATTGATTGCCGAGCAACTACAAGCCGATAAAACATTAGCAATACGAGCCGCGCAATTAGCCAAATGCGATTTACTGACTGAAATGGTTGGCGAATTCGGTAATTTGCAAGGCACTATGGGCCGCTATTACGCGCTTGCCGACGGCGAGCCCAGCGAAGTCGCGATCGCTTTGGAAGAACATTATTTTCCCAAGCAATCTGGCAGCCCGACAGCCAGAAGCCGAATCGGCCAAATTCTTGCGATTGCCGAAAAAATCGATACCTTGACCGGCATTTTCAGCGCAGGCCTGATCCCGACTGGCGACAAAGACCCCTACGCCTTGCGCCGCGCCGCTTTAGGCACGCTCAGAACAGTCATTGAAAACCGCTTGGATATAAACATCGAAGCGTTAATTAACGTTTCTCTGTCTCTTTATACCCATGCTTTTGACCGGGAAGCCACCGCCATATTAGTCACTGATTTTGTCTTTGAGCGTTTGAAGAGCTACTGCCTGGATCAAGGTTATAGCGCGGATGAGTATGACGCCGTGATGGCGGTGCAATGCGCTACTCCGCTTGACTTTATGAAGCGCTTGCAGGCGGTCAAAACTTTCAGGAAGCTTCCAGAGGCCGAAAGCCTGGCTTCAGCCAACAAACGCATTATCAACCTTTTGAAAAAAACCGATACAGCGCCCGCCGCTAGCGTAAGCATGCTGGTCGAACCAGCGGAAAAACAATTATTGGCCGCCGCGCAACTATCGGCCGAAGCGATTCAACCCTTGCTGGCCGAGCGAGATTATCAAGCGGCGCTGAATCATCTTGCAAGCCTGAAAAATGATGTCGACGCTTTTTTTGACCAGGTCATGGTGATGACGGATGATTTGGACTTGCGCGCCAACCGGCTTGCCTTGCTGAGCATGCTGTCTAAACAGTTTTTGGCCTGCGCCGATATTTCGCGCTTGCAGCCCTGAACCAGTCTTGTGACACGGGGCCGATTCATCTTGCTCGACCGGGATGGCGTCATCAATCATGACTCCGATGACTTTATCAAATCACCTGACGAATGGCGGCCTATTGACCGAAGCCTAGAAGCCATTGCGCTGCTGAATGCACATCATTATCAAGTGGCTGTTATTTCCAACCAGTCGGGTCTAGCAAGAGGTTTATTTGATCAAAACACTCTTGCCAAAATTCACGCGAAAATGCAGGCCCTGGTTGCCGACAAAGGGGGAAAAATAAGCGCAATCTATTTTTGCCCGCATGGGCCTAATGACAACTGCCGCTGCCGAAAACCCAAGCCTGGCATGCTGGAAGCTTTCGCCCGCGATTTTTCGGTTGCGCTCAAAGATACCGTATTGATCGGCGATTCCATTGTTGACATACAGGCCGCACAAGCAGCTGGCGCCCAGCCTGTTTTAGTTAAAACCGGCAAAGGCAGCCAAACCTTAATCCATCATCCCAAACTGACCATTCCATATTTTGACGATCTTTATGACGCAGCCAACTACCTTATCTCAAGCCGATAAACCTAAAAATTACTTAGGCTCAACCTTGTTATTTATCGGTATTTTTTCCACGGCCACATTAGCCGGCCTGTTCATTTTATTGGCCATCCCTTTTAGTTTTGCTCTCGCTTACAAGTTTTCCGCAATCTGGTGTCATGTGGTTTTATGGATGGCAAAGGTTTTTTGCGGTGTTCATTATCAAGTGGAAGGATTAGAACATATCAATAAAGATCAGGCCGCCATTGTCTTAAGCAATCATCAGTCGGCCTGGGAAACACTGGCCTTAAGGCACATTCTTCCAACCCAGGTCGTATTATTGAAACGCTCCTTGGTTTGGCTACCAATATGGGGTTGGGCGCTGGGCTCGTTAAAATCCATCGTGATCGATCGAAAAAGCCAAACCAAAGCACTCAGAGCCTTGCTAGAAAAAGGCGAAACCAGCTTAAAAGAAGGCTTATGGGTCATTGTGTTTCCTGAAGGCACGCGAACAGAGCCGGGCAAAGTCAGAAAATTCAGCGCTGGCGGCGCCATGCTGGCACAAAAAAGCGGCTTTCCGGTTATCCCGCTCGCGCATAACGCCGGCGATTGTTGGCCGCGTTATAGCTTTTTAAAATATCCGGGTTTAATTAAAGTCAAAATCGGGCCGTCAATCGAGACTGAGGGCCGAAAGGCCAGCGACATTAACGCTGAAGCTGAAAATTGGGTTCGCCAAGCAATGATGCCGGATTAATTTACTTATCGCTGTTGCTGAAAAACCGCAGTTTAAAAAAAAGGCGTCCTTGCCATATATACTCATCACACTTCAAAATTCGGCACCAAAGCTGGTAACAGAGGACGCTGTTACCAGCTTTGGTGCCGAATCCAGCAATGCCGAAATTTGATTAGTGAAAGGTATAAAAAACCGCCAATCCCTGGCGGCATTAGAGGAGAAAGGTGGCGCTAACGCAATTGAGAGGCAAAAGATTTTAGCGGCGGCAAACCTTTGGCTTTGCGCCCGGCAGAACCTATGGCCGGCAGCGTGATAAATTGTTCGACAGCTTGATTGGTCTTTTTATCAAATTTGACTTGATTCTCATTGCCCATATGGCCATTCGCAATCTTCAGCGAAGGATGATCAAAAGGCGCTTTTTCCCAGCGAACCCGCTCATCGGTCAAGGTTTTCAAAAATGCGACCAAGTCATCGACATCGGATTTGCTGAGGCGCAAGGTTAAATGCTGTGAGTCATCAGAGCCGCAAACGCTGTCCAGCAACTCTCTCGAACCCGCCATATCGGCCGCAATATTGCTCGGATTGCCGCCTTCAGGCGAAAAATAGCCGGAATCGTCCAACATGCCGGTTTCAGGATCGGGAACCAGCATGCCTTCGACCAATAAAGGACCGCCGCAATCAGGATCTTTTTGGAACAAGTCTTTGCGATCGCCGCCCCGGTTATAAAAATGAATGACCTGCTCCAAAGTCGCCTGCCCGCCATTATGAAAATAAGGGCCCGTCAACTCAATATTGCGCAAGCCAGGCACTTTGAAAGACCCGTCCACCGCATCTCTTTCGTCAGGCGCAACAGGCTCAAAACTAGCTGCAAACAACAAGGAATTAGTCTTTATCGGATCGGGCGCCAGACTGGAAATATTTGAGTCATCCAGGAAGGCTTGCGGATCATAAGGATCATAAGGCGGGTTCGCTTGTAATTTGGCATTGCGGGTAAAAGACAGCGGAAAACCGTAAGGATCGCGGCCGCCAGCGCCCAAATCTTCAACTGTGGGTCGAACGCCAATGTTGTAAAAACCGGCATCATACAGCGCGACACCGCCATCGCCCATCACCATGCGCTCGATATATTTGCCAATATCAGCGCTATTTTCTAAATTTTCCACATGGGAAATCGATGCTGCGGTTAATTCAGGCCCCAAATGGCAAGCCACGCATTTGCCTTGATTGATAAATAAATTAAGTCCTCTTTGTTCCTGCTCAGTCAATTTATCCAAGCCATTGGCCAAATCCTCCTGCGCCTGATCAAACCGTGAGTCATTAGCAATCAAGGTCGATTCATAAGCTTGCACAGCCAATCCCCAAAATAATGAGAAGTTGTTTTCGATCAGTTGATAGCCATTGATTAATTGTTTATCGGATGCCTCCCAATAAGCATTATTAAAAGCGCGTTGTATCCATAGTTTATAAGTATGGATCGGCTTTAAACCATTTCCTGGCTGGGCATAAGGTCCCAAAACACTGTCTGAGGCATCAACAGTTTGATTGCTCAATGGTTTCAGCGTCAGAATTTTCTTACCCAACTGGGCGAAATTTTTCCCGCCGCAAGACATTTCCATATCGCTTAAAGCCGGCCCTACCGCTTGTGATGCCAAACTGGCATTATAAATAGCGATTCGCTGTTTAACCAAACGGCCTGTAGTTGCGTCTTTGACATAAATTTCAGTGGTAGGAGTCGCATCGGGATTGGCAAAACGGCGTAGGCCAAACGGATCTAAGCCGTTAAACACGTTATTGGCCCGGCCATCCCAAAAGTTGCGGTAGTTATAGACCGCATTGATCACCGATGGCGTATTGCGGCCCGCGGCTTGACGTACCGCGTAACCTTTGACATTAAACAAAGGGGCCTTAGGTCCTGTCGTTGGATTTTTAACCTGGCAAAGCTCGTGACGCGGCAATACGGGTGCAGGTGGTTTAGGGATGGCCGGATTAAGATAGTCGGCATAGGATTTACGGCTGGTAAAAACCGGCTGGGGGATGACCGGTGTTGATAAACCTAAGTAAAGCGATTGATACACGCCTTGCGACGAGACGACATCATTCGTGTCATAGACGATTTCAGCGTTGCGATCCGCTTGCTCAGGTTGGCCTTCAATCGGCGTTTCCGGCTCCAAATATTTGCGTAACGGAAAGTCAGCCAATTTAAGCGTATAATTTGGACCCTTACCGGCAGCAGCCGGTAAAGGATCAAAATTATTATCATTACCGGTCGAAGGCATAAAGTCAAAGACCTTGCCAATAGGCGTTACCCCATCACTGGCAAATTCACCGCTGTTGTTATTCATACCAGGATTAATCTGGTTTTTAATCCGATTGTCTGCGCCTGCCTGGAAATGGCAGCTGGCGCAAGCAACACCATCGCTGCCCACTTGACTATCCCAAAATAACATTTTACCCAGCGCGATTGCCGCCGCCTTGTTCTTGATGATAGTAGGATAAATAGACACTTTCTCGCCATTTTCATTCAGCATATAAGGTTGTGGCACCGGCACGCATTTCAAAGACGCCGGCATTTCAGGGAAAGCGCGCGCATTCGACTCATTATCAGCGCAGCCAGTAGGCAATATTAATTGACCGCCATTTTTAGCCAAACTAGGTTGACTCATGGCCAAGGCCAAAACCAAGCCTGCGAACCAAGATGACCGGCTAATTGCCATCGCTAAGCCATTTTTTCCAGATAACACAAAAGGTTTCATATCAGCTCTCCAAAAACCGTGGCTCAATTAGAATTGGCAGGTGTTAACCGCGTTAACGACACCGCAGATCAGAACCGGCTCGATATTGGCTTGTCCACCGCGGCTTGAATAAACCGTTATTGTCGTTGGCAGGGAAAAGATATTTTGTGGCAGCGACGGGTTGCCTCTGGGATGCTCAGGATCAACAATCGTACCTGTGGCGGTGTATTGCCAGCATGGATTATTCGCTGCTGGACATGGCATTCCGCCTGGCGGTGCAATAGCCGGATTGCTGATTAGCTGCATCGGCTGCGGCTCACTCGCCATCGTCACGCCATAAGCATTGGTAGCTTGTACATACAGCTGCAAATTTTGTGTGGCATTGGGTAATGACGACGTAGAAGTCACTGATAGTTTGCCCTGGTTTTTTTGATTATCCCAGGTTGCTTTAGTAATGGTTACCGTATCGGGTGTTTGTGTCGCAGGTATGCTGAACTGATTGGCCCAGCGACCGGCGCAACGACTGGGCGCAGGCATCGGCGCTGCCCAAGGCGCAGGATCCAAGGGCTCAACAATGGGTGGATTATCGCCGGCCGTAGCCGTTGTTAAGGGGCCGGAACCGCAAGACAGAAATGGCAAGTCTTGAAAATTGTTCGGCAAAACCGGATCACCCAAGAATAAATTTTCCGCGAAAATAAATTCAAAGTTAGGCGCGTTATATTGGCCAGCCACCAAACCATTGGCATATTTACCAGCCGGATTTTCAGGGTCCAAATAAGCCGGAGGAATCACACAAGGCATCGCCTTACTTTTACATAAAGTACGGCTGACAATTCTGATGTTCCGGGTAGGCGGTAAAAAATTACCTGCGGCTGGCACAAAACGCCCACGGCCAATGACCGGCGGGCCTGAAGGATTGACGCTGCCCAACAAACGCTCAGTTATAGCGCCGGTTTGTTTATCAATATCCATTGCGAAAATATCGAGCATGCTGCTGGGATCGGTAGTGAAACCTTCCATATGCAAACGGCCCGTCACTTCTTGTGGTATGTTTTGAATGGGCAATGCGTTAGTGCCGGCTAACAAACCTTCGATCATGACATAAACGGGTTTTGTGCCCGGATGGGTATAAATACCGATATGAGCGTTGATGGTATGGGCCGAAATATAATAAGGCGACACTAAAGGCAATCCGGCTAGATTCGCATCGACAGAAAGCGTGCCGGAATAATCGATATAATCACCCACTTCAAACGGCGCTTGGCGATCTGGGCGTGTTGTGCAGGGAATCGTCGTACTCACACCATTCGCGTCGGCAACGGTACCACAGGGCCCTGGCGGCGCAACTGTATTGGTCGTCAATGGATTCATCACAAAGCTGTGACAAAAGCCATCCCTTTGTGAGGGAAAAGCCGGAAATGCTACACCATTGACGGCTGGCAGGTTTTTACAAACAGCGCCATTTCCTTGTTTGGGCCGATTTTGTTGTGGGCACAGCTCATCCGTGTCGCCTTCCGGGCCAAACGGATAAGTTCTCGGTACGCACATCGGAAAGCCTGTAGAAGCGTGTATCGTTGGGTTGTCCGTATCTGCGGTAAAACGCGGGTCGTAATGGCTTTCTTCTACCTCACAAGTGCCCGCCAATTTACAACCGGAGCCGCCATGTCTTAAACCGAAGCGGCCAACCGGATCATTGATTCGAACCCTGGCATCCGGCGCGACGCAAGCTGGACTTTTTTCAGCCTGTCCTTCTAAGCCATTAGCCGGCAAGCCTGATGAAACACAGAGTTCACCAGTTTCATAATCAATCGATTTGATATAGCCTTGCCCAACATTCAAACCTTGTTGCGAAATAAACAGCAGACCGGCAATATGTTGAGAAACGCCCGTAGCCGCATCTTTGACAATATTGCCTTGAATATGAATTTCATAAGCCGGTAGAGGCAAGGAAACAGGCTGGGAAGGCACTATTGAACCGGGTTCCATCACTTTGTCATCCAGTGCCAACCCGGAAGCGCCTGGAATGGTGCCTGAGGGAGTCAATGACGTATCGAAAAGCTCGGCCCATGTCAATGAGGTCGCCGGCATTTGCAAAATGGTATGGCAGGGAATCGTGATTTCCATGCCATTGACGGTAACGCGTCCACCCCACAAACGGTGATCGATGTCTATACCATCGTTTTCACAAACAGTTGGATCAATGACGGCCTTTTGTATGTAACCGGTGACATCAAACTGAGTCGGCACAACGGGTGGTGGCGATGTCGGGCTGACCGGAAACACCGCCGGCCTGATAATATTCCGGTTTCCTGGGCCTTGCGCTGACAGCACAGATGGGCTTGCCAGCATTGCAATAGAACAGGCTAAAGCGATAGTAAAATATTGTAGTTTCACAGCAGTAATCTCCTTCGAGTGATTAGGGCCTCAAACTCAACAGTGGGTATTGAATTTAAAAGGTTTCCGGATTCCCTTGAGCATTTATAAAAATGCATCGCTGGCAATCCTGTTCGATACAGATAGTGCAACAACTATGCCTAAAAGCTACAGACCTTAATTGACGGGTTGTTTCGAGATCCGATAAAGAAAAACGGCCACCTACCGCCAAACTGACCATGACAGCTCTGTCAGTCAACCTGACAGAATTGACCTCAGTCATGATCCCGTGGCAGTTTTTCTTAATTGATGGGTTTCGTATACGCGTTTTTACTGATTCTTGGTCTTTCCAACGAAATTCAATCGATTAGAATTTGTATCGTTTTTTAAGCACTGTAATTAAAATAAAGCTCATTGTTAAATCCGCTTCCGTTGCGTTTTTTTCTAAATTTAAATAACTATTTCTGTCATGGGAAAATGGGAGACCCTACTTTCAATCTCCCATTTTTTGATTTAAGCCTTTACAATCATTTTAAAGTAATCGTGCTGGTTGCCGTACCGCCACCCGAAGACCACGCTTTTACGGTAGTACCTCCCGGAATAACCGAACTGCCTCTAACCCGAATTATCCATGTGCTGGTTAAGGGATCGACGGTGCTGGTACCGATAATGGCCCCGGTATTGCTGGTGCCTAAGCGAACGGTAATCGTTTTTCCACCCACACTGCCGGTGCCTTCAATGCGCCATTCACTTTTGCTGATAATAAATTGCGTTCTAGTAACCGAAACCACATCAGGCACAAACGCATTCACTTTCACCGTTACCGTGGCGCTGGCCGTACCGCCGTGCCCATCACTGACTGAATAAGCAATCGAATCGGTGCCGATTACGCCAGATTTAGCTTTATAGGTCACGGTTGTACCGTTTGAGCTAAAGCTGCCTAAAGCCGTTGTCGTCGGATTCAAAGCCAGGCTTACCGCCAAAGCATCACCATCCACATCGGAATCATTATCCAGCACGGCAATGGTTACCGCAGAACCTGCCGTTACACTGGCATTATCGTTAACCGCAACGGGCGCATCATTGACCGGTGTTACCGTCACTGTAACCAAACCGGTATCAGTACCACCGCGGCCGTCTGAAACCACATATTCGAAGGTATCCGTGCCGGTAAAATTAGCTTTGGGCGTGTAATTAACAGACAGATTATCGGTGCCAATACTGACCGTGCCGCCATTAACAGATGGTGTTACCGAAATCACAGACAACACGCTGTTGCCTGGACCGCTATCGTTATCAATGTCGTTAACCAATACATCAATGCTGATACTGTTATCTTCAACGACAGTAGCGTCATCATCAGTCGCAATAGGCGGAATATTCGTACCGGCATTTACGATGACTGATACATTCGCACTGACTTGACCCTGGCCATCACTAATCGTATAAGTGAAGGCATCATTACCGGTAAAATCAGTCGCTGGCGTGTAAACAATCAATCCGTTTTGAATCACGGCCTGACCATGATTTGGCGTACTTACGCTGGCAATGGTCAAAACATCGCCATTGACATCACTGTCATTGGCCAATACTGAAATCGAAACGGCCAGATTAGTTTCTGTCGTTGCCGAATCATCCAATGCAAGCGGCAAGCTGTTGAAAGCCGAATTGGCGCTGCAAATCAGTTCTTGAGGCAAGCTGGGCGTCTCAGGTATTGATCCGGACCCAGGCCCGCCGGATGCTGGCGGTGGTGCCTGCCAGTTCAATATAGCTGACGTGAAGTTGCCGCTATCATTAATACCAATGGCATTACCATTTATTCTTGGCGCTGACGGATCAACAAAACTTAAGATGCGGTCACGCACATCATTGAGCCCCGAACTGGAATAGTTAGGGTCATTCCAGGCAATATCAGGAATGCTGCCAAGGGTGCGCGGATCCATATTCGCGCCTTCAAATGGAAACGGATCCAAGGGCTGCGGTGTGCTCTCACATTCACCAATGCCGTCATTATTAGTATCCAAACAGCCACCAGGACTCAAACGGCGATCGAGATTCCAGGGAATGCCTGAAAATGAAATCGGCGTCGCCATCGCATCCAAATTGATTTCATTCATTTCCGGCACCGAAACGCCGCCTAAGCCCATGCCGAAAGGAAATAAATATTGACCATTAGTCGCTTCGTTTCCATTGATGTCAACTGTCATTAAGGCTGTACCGCCAACCTGCAGACTGTCATACTTATGACCGGTACGCGCCTGAATTTCGTGCGGAATTGGACTTAAAATGGCAAACTGCTCAGCCGTTGTACCGCCATTTTCCGCACAGGGGGAAAGCGCTGCAAAGCGGAAATCTGCTTGTAAATGCGAGCACGGATTCACTCGAGGTTTCGCGCCGACCAAAAAATCAACATCATGGCGAATTTTAAAAATATTGGCGCCCGCACCCACCAAGCCTTGCGCTGTACAAGTACCGGGGCCTCCGGCTGCATCGCATCCATATGTGGTTGCCAACGGAAACTCATGCGGTGAATTGGTTTTGGGATCATAATGAATCGACCAGAACAGCACATCGGCGGGCGCTAATGTGGCATAGCCGATGATCAAAGTGCGCGCGCGTTGATTCTGAAAGCCGGGCGCGTCAACTTCAACTTCATCCAGAAACAGATAATCCGGTTGGCCAGGCTCATTTTTGGTTGACAACGCTGAGCCAACCGCAGTCGAATGTGCCGATAAAAATTTTACCCCATTGATCAGCTCATAATTACCTTCGGCGGTAATACTGTCACCGACTAAAATCGGCGCAAACCGGCGAGAATCGGCCACTGGCTGACCGGGACGATTCGTCCTTGGACACAACACATCGCCGCTGCCATCAGGCTGCGCTTGTGTTGTAGTTACGCCTAAACCCAAAGTATCCGTGAAATTGCGCGGCTTGGTGCTTGGAATACACAGCGGATAACCGGTTGAAAAAACGTTGGTATAGTTGTCGCCATCGAGCGTAAACCTGGGATCAGGACTACAGTTGGGACTACCCGCGGCGCAGCCGGCGCCGCTTTGAATGGTGTGCCGAGAATCCGGATCGTTTAAACGCACCATGAGGCCGCCGGTATCCGTGCCCGTATTACCATTGATACGAAAATAACCGTCCGTATGATTGATATAAGTAATTTCGCCCGAAACGCTTTCTGCGCCTTTTTCAATAAAGACGTCACCGGCGATCACATTGCCATTATCAATGTGCGTGGCCTGAATTGTGGCAATGCCACCCATTCCGCTACCATTACAAGTATCGCCTTTGGCAAGACCGGTTTCATGCTGGGCCTGGCACGAAACGGGCGCTTCAAGAAATAGCTGTTGCAAAGTAACGCGATTGGCCGGCAGATCAATCAGTAAATTGCGTGGAATGATGATACTCTGCCCGCCGGCAACAATCACGCCGCCTGACCAATGGTCATTAATATCATTTACAGTAATTTTTTCGATTTCCCCGCCTACCGGAGCGGTAATAATGGCGGCCGATGCAGGTTTTGCGCCAAAAACCATCAACAGTGCGCCGGTTAACAACAACGCACTGCTTATCACCTTAGGCCTGTAGATTGGCGGACCAGCCTTAGTAATCAAAGTTTGTTTAGTCATGTTATAAACTCCTAAATTTGCAAATAAATACCAAGGGAATTTTTTCTAACAATTGCTTGACTACGATTAACTTAAGGCGTCAACCCATCATTTCCTTTGGCTGCGGCCTGATGCCTTTTGGCTCCATCCAGTAAACATATTGCGCTATATATTTTGGGTCGCCCAGGGCCGGGCAGGCGCCCCAGCGCTCTAAGGGCTCGATGCCGTATTTCACAACACCGATATGTTGGGTCTTGTCTTTATCTAAAACAGGATCTGCAAACGCAAAGCCTAAGCTTTTACGCAGGTGTTCGATATCGTCTTTTCGTCCGGTCAAAAAGGTCCAACCCGGACCGGTTTTAAACACATGGGCATATGACTCAAGCACTTGCTGCGTGTCGTGCTCAGGCTGCAAAGTGATTGAGTACATGAAAATATCGCGCCCCATTCGATCGCCAAACTCTTTATGAACCTGTTTCAAATTGGCGGTCATGCCGGGACAGATATCCATGCAGCTCGCATACATAAAGTTGATCAACACTGTTTTGTTTTTAATCAGATCATCATAAAAACGCACCACTTCGCCTTTATGCGTAATCAATGGCACATTTGGAAATTTATCTTTGCTGCGCGTGACATAATTCGTTTTTACCAGTTTTAGCCCTGGTTTTTTCACCGCCGAACCGGCTGGTAACGCCGCCAGGGCCGCCATGCCTAAAGATGCACTAGCGACGTTTTTGATAAAGTGTCTTTTGTTCATAACTTTGGTCTCTCTTAATCGGATTAGCATCATTTGCCGGCTTTCGGGTCGCCTGGCGGCACAATTTTGAAGCGCACCATCATTGCGTGATCTTCATGGACGACGTTGTGGCAGTGCATCGGATAATCGCCATACCAATCGCGGAACTGCATGTAGACGGTTACTGCGCCGGTATTGGAGCGGCCTTGAGCGGCTTGGCCTACGCGCACAACATCTTTGCGAGATAAATCATCCAAGGCGGGCTTATTGCCATTGCGGCTGGTTATTTGATATTCCTCATGATGAATATGCACCGGATGCGCCCAACCGCCGCCAGAAGTCAGCGTCCATTCTTCAGCCGTGCCTTCGGCAGGATATGCGCTCATTTTCATCGGGTTAAAAAATTCGCCATTAACTGTCCACGCCCCGTTGGAAGTGCCAAAGTTAAAACGCCGTTTTACTTTGACTGGATTTTTATTCCGGTCAGGCATCGGCACCATGGTTTGTGTTTGCAAGGTCAGCATCGAAGCGCTTTCATCCACGCAAGGCTCATCGGTGACAATGATCTTAAGCAGTTGCGTTTTACTGCTGGACGGTAAAATCCGGCCGGTAGGGCCTTTACCATTTTTTTGTTCCAGCCGATTCTCCAAATAGATAACCGTGCCTGGCGCATATTGGCTAAAATCAATCACCACATCGGCCCGTTCAGCAGGGCCTAAACGAATACTCGATACGATTTGAGCCTTCGGCAGCAAGTTGCCGCAGTTGGCAATTCGGGTTAATGGAATGATTCGCTTGGTCGTATCGTTAGTCAGCGTTAATTCGATGAAACGCGAAGGACCGGCGTCGAGAAAACGGAAACGATACTTGCGACGTTTAACGTTTAAGTACGGTTTGATCTTGAGATTTACAGTTTGCTGATCGCCAATAATGCCGTCCAAATTGAAGGTGTCGAAAAACATTTGCCCGGTTTGATCGAATACCTTGTCGGTGATCAGCATCGGAATGTCATATTCACCGCTGGGCAAGCGCAGGCCCGTGGTTTCATCGCCGGTATCCAAATTAATGTCATCACTAAACAAGGTATAAAATGACGCCATCCCTTTGTAGACGTTTTGCGCGGTAAAGTCGAAGCGGTGATCATGAAACCAAAGCGTGCTTTGCGTTTCCTGCCAATCGCCGGGACACCATAAGCCATTATGGTAAGTACCCTGTTTATGGGTGCTGGCAAAGCCGGCGCGAACGTTGGGGTACCATAAGTCATACCATTGTCCGGAATCCCAGAAGCGCATCGGCCCGCCATCTGATTCGCAGGGGTTATGCGCATTATGCAAATGCGGCGAGCATTGATTGATGCCAAAGCCTTGCGTGTCTCTGCCTGCTTGCGGCAAACAGTTGTACACCCGCATCAGTACCGGCTTGCCGTAGTGCGCTTTCAAACGCATAATCCCTGTCGCAAATTTACCCTGGCTATCCGGATTCATATCGACATAAGTCCACACTTTCGAGTTGAAAGACGGATATTCATCCGCTGAATAAAAATTCCAGTCGATTTCTTCAACCTTCAATTCATACTTAGTACAAGCATCCAATCCACCGAGTTCGTCCCAACGTTGATGCTCTTCGGTACGCGCTTCGGTAAAATCTTCATAATCACCGAGTTCACCCTTGCCTGAATTCCAGCAAGTGTGCGTTTCCTGACAGGTGCCTTTTTCCGGTGTAGGGCCTTGGCAGATATCGACGGCTACCGGTGACTTTGGAATCGGTAGGGCTTCAGTCCAAGGCTGGTTGCAAGGCGGGCTAATTAGGACTTGTCCTAAGCCGTTATCATTGTCCCCTTTGGCTTCAGCCAAATTAGGCAAAAATCCCCGGCCGCCAATTGCCGTTAAACCACCCACGCCCGCTGTCAAGCCCATTTTGAATAATTCACGCCGGCTCAAGCCAGCGGCCTGGATATCCCGGACTTCTTTCATATAACGGGCAACTGCCTTCTCTTGCTGACTAAAGCTTGCTGTCTTCATAACCTTTTTGACCATTTCGCACTCCTGATAAACTGGGGTATCGTGCAACAAGCCGATTTATCGGTCTTATTGCAAAAATGTTTTCACCAAATCTAAAAGCATCTTGAAGCCAAAACCCGTCATCAACCTAGACAAGGGGTAAATTGACTGAAAATGCGATCTATCTTCGGCTGAATAAAAAAAGGAGCGTTGAACTTTTGGCCAATAATGGGAGATCTACCAACGAGATGCTTCTTTGATAACAGGTAAAACTCAAAGCGTCTCATTGACCGCCCAAACTAAATAATGACTGTCTGTTTACCGCTTACTCTTAATTTTTAGTGTTTTCTAATCCTCTCCGGCTAGATAGGCTTAACGCAAACGATCCATAACCAAAAACTTAAGGCGAGACCGGTTAGTTTTTCGCTACCAACATCCAGCATTCAGCAACTACAATGCCAACAACATAACCGTTTGATATTTATATTGAACTTGTTATATCGCAATAAAAATTTCAGAATAATCTCGTTAGATCTGTAACATTTCTGCAACAACTATTTTGCTTGTTTCCTGAATACCTTGATAACCATAAGAAATAAAAAGACTTTTTCTTAACTGTCGAGTGTCACCTTGGCGTTACACTGCTAACTTGAGAGTTAACACTCGCCCTTCAAACGCGCTAACTGATGGGCTTTGAAATCGCGCAAAATCAGCCGAAACTAAGCAAATTCAGGCCTTATAAGATGTTGATCGCGCTTTTGCTATCGACCGTTAAGCATTGAATATTGATGTTTTTTGACTGCCAAAATTGGCTTTATGGACTGTCAGGCATGACAGCGCACCTGACAAAAATGACGAGGATTTTTGACCGAAATCAAAAACTGTAACTTTTCTAATAAAGCAATTTTGTTAAAGAATGCTTGATTAAATCTTTCGACAAGACTATCCAAGCGCTTGGACAAAAAATTAGAAGAATGTAAACACCCTGATTTCAGGGCAAGGGATCGGTGATTGGGCCTGCCACGCCTGGTTTAAGCGCTTTAGAAATGATAACTAAGCTGCGCTCTGACGTGATCTTCGGTGCGAAAAATATAAGCGAAATCATTCGATGGAATGCTGCTAAAAAACCGGGCTTCCACTTCGATTTTCCAATGATCCCACAAGCGCCGGCTGGCTTCGACACTATACAATTTGGTGTTATGGGTGCGGTCAAAAATAACCCCGGCTAAAATTTGCGTATCTTGAACATCATTAAAACTGAACCGCAAAGCGGTCAGAAAATCATCCTGAAAAATTGACTGTTGCAGTAGGGCCTGCTGCCTGTTGAAACCGCGGCTGTCGTACATATATTCGACAACCAGCCCTAGATCCATGTCGGTCTCAGCAACACCAAACCAAGTATACTCCAGGCCGCCGGTCGCGGCTGCGAAAGTAGCTCCTTGACCTATGCGCACTAGAGATTCCAACTTCCAAAGCCAGTTGCCTTTGGTGAGCTGCATATCCAGGCTGGTCTGATCAATGTAATCGTAATAAGGAATCAAGTTTTGCAAATTGCCTGATGAATCGATGACAGGCATCAATGTGGATTGGCGTGAAGTGCCATGAAAATGCGCAAATCCAATATCCCAATCACCGATCGATTTTGACCAGCGCAGCGCGTAGGCAAGATGCTTCTCGGCGCCTTGTTTTTCAAACAACGCATTGCCGGTATCAATCGGCGGAAAAGTCCGTAAGCGGCCTTCCACACCCGGAAAAGTCATTTCTCGAAATCCCGTTAAAAAAAACAAATCTAGGGTGCCCCAATCGTTTATTAAAGCCAGATTGACCATCGGCTGACCCAGTTTGTCCTCGGTGTCGGTATTTTCGACCAAATCGGTTTGATTAATAATATCGACCAAATGCAAACCTTCGGTAACGCCCCAAAAAACCTTCCTGAAACCCACTCTCAGCTCCCAGGTATCAGCCGCTTTCAGCCAATTTAACTCCCGAATATCAAAATGTGTGCGATGATTGTCGTGCTGCGAGTATCTAAAAAACGGCACAAAGCTAAAACTTTGCCGGTCGTCATCCCATTTGTGATAAAGACTCGGCTCAATAACGCCAGAAATATAGTTGTTATGCTGTCTGCTGTCCTGCCGCTCCTCAATAAATCCCAAATTTTCAATACCGGTGTAACCAGACAACTCCCAACCGAAAGCCGAAGTTGAACTCAATAGCAAGAAAATCGAAAATAACCGACGCATAACCTTATTTTGAGCGCTTCAGTGTGTTCTGATCAAAATCACGATCGGTTAAACCGGTCCGAAAACGAATATTTTCCGATAACAAACGTGTGCTTTTGCCATTTTGATGATTGATCATGATTAACTCGTCGGCGCGCCAAAACTGTTTTAGGTATTGTTGATAGCCGTTGAAGGCCAAGGTTTTCAACAATTCATTCTTACGGTCATAATAGTCTGTTTTTAAAGGTATATAACGTTCTTTTTCAATCCAACTGATAAGCCGCGTATACCCGGAATCGGCATATTGGGGAAACATTTCAACCACATAACAATCACTTTGGTTTAATTTTTCTTCTCTCAAGTAGTTGTATTTATATTTGGCCACTTCAAACGAGGTAAGATCTTCAAACGCGAACTCGCTGCCCAAAAAAGGCCCGGACTTATTGCTTGACGATATTCGTTTAACCCGTTTTAACGCCGGCAGGTACAACCATTGATCATCAGGCTCCAGCGCGTGGGTAAAGCTTAAAAAAGCAGTGCCATTAACATCTGGAGGACTCTCAAAGACCGTCAAACTTTTATCGCCGTCATTACTGATTTCCAGCGTATCCATTTTGAGCGACCGTGTCGATTCCTCGCCATTGCTATTACGCAAAATCATTTTCAATTCGGCTTTGGTGTCGCCGTAGCCGGTATTGCGGTGATCCACTTCCTGAATAATAGCCAAACCCTGTTCTTCCGTTGAAGCGGCAAACGCCGCCTGAATCGTCAAAAGAAAAACAAAACCGACACGAATCACATTATTTTGGAGGTTCATTTTTTATCCAAAGCTATTAACAAGGGTGGTAGAAACAACAAATCCATCACTAACGCAACACTTATGGTAATTGCGCTTAACAAGCCCATATCAGAGTTAACGGTAAAATGCGAAAAACTCAGCACCAAAAAACCGCTGACCAAAATCGAAGAAGTCATCCACAAAGCTTCGCCAACAGAAGACGACGCATAGAGTACCGCGTCCTTACGACTTAATGCTTTTTCAACACGGCCGCGGCGATTTACTAATAAAGTGAATGGTATCATCTATGACAATGCCAAAGGTAATGCTGGCGACAACAGACAACCCCAATATAGTCTTTCCGTCCTGTTTTCAGTGATACTAAGCAAGCTGGCAGGTAGCTGCCAGTGAAAGCAGGACATGCACCTGCGGACTACGAATAGTTCGACCCCAACATTCGATGTTCACGGGTT
>Ga0233425_10000569_pt1 | contig 94162 bp, 109 predicted proteins | sample Watercolumn_Towu_2_FD_181712 | JGI IMG/M metagenome (GOLD analysis project Ga0233425, IMG submission 181712) | Freshwater microbial communities from Lake Towuti, South Sulawesi, Indonesia - Watercolumn_Towuti2014_140_MG | ecosystem: Environmental > Aquatic > Freshwater > Lake | place... | reverse complement strand
CAGATTTTTTGTAATTTTCAATTGCGAGCTTGGGTTGATTCTTTAGTATGTATGCAGCGCCTGCAAAGCTATATACATTCTTGTCATTTGGAGTTGCTTCTTTAAGCTTATCGGTTATCTGAATTATGGGGTCAATATCTGATGTTTGCATATGGGACAAAAGCAAATAAAAGTTCTGGTTCCAATTTTCCCTGTTGGGAATGAAATTAAGGTATCTTTTCGCGCCGACATAATCTCCAAGATAATAGCGCAATACTCCAATCACATGAGACGTTTCCTCGTTATCAGGATCTAACGAGAGTGACTTATTGTAATATTCAGAAGCTGTCTTAAAATCTCCAAGTTCTCTGTAGCTCGAGCCTATCCCATTATATGCCAAAGGGTTATTTGGATCAATTTCAATAGCTTTTTTAAAGGTGTCTATGGCTGCTGAAAAATCCCTGTTTAGATAATAGGTAAGGCCAAGCATTCTATAGGTGTCGTAAAAATTTGGTTCCCATTCTAGAGATTTTTTGTAATATTTAATCGCTTCTTTATAGTTTTTTAGCTCCCTGTATGATGATGCAATTCCGTTCAAAGTTAAATGGCTTGGGTATAGTTCTGCCGCCTTGCTAAAAGTTTCAAGAGCCTTTTGATATTCACCATTTTCAAAAAATTTGGTGCCTTTTATTCTGTACTCTCTAGAATCAGATGGCTCAATCATGCTGATTTTCTGAGGAAACCCAACTTTATTATACAAAAAAACAGCCAAGATTAGCAATAATGCTAATATAACTATAATTAACTTACTCCCATACCTCTTTTTTTCCATATTTTATAGGATATTTAAGCTTAAAATTTAAAAACATATTTATATATATTTCTATATAGCATCATATTGAAGAGTGCCCAACCGAAAGATTTAAAAATGTACTATCATAGAGTAGTATAAAATGAGTCATTTGGCAGAAATTGCAAGAAGGGATTTCCTAAAGTTATCCTTAGCGGGAGCTGGTGCTTTATCACTTAGTATTCCATCTACAGGAGAGGCATTTTTTCATAATTCAAAACCTCATGTTATCACGATGCACGGTGTCACAAATGATTTCTGGGGTCTTTTCGAGCACAATCAAAGGGTAGTCCCAATGGGAGTACGTTACGATCCTCCTGGGTTGAACTTGGCTTACAGGCATGGCGAAAAAGTCTATGCGTCGAATAAGTCCGATATTGCGGATGCTAGACGTTTTGACGACTCAGGCAATGAGGTGAAGATGGACGCCGGTGTTTTTTTTGTGGCTTATTCTCATCTGGATGATTTCTTTGTCAAGAGAGGCGATCTGGTTTCCCGAGAGACTGCCATAGGTACACAAGGAAGGACAGGCGCAAATGCCCAGAATGTGAGTCACTTGGGGTTAAGACTCTATGGAAACGCTTTGATAGAGAATGATGTCAATTACGTCAATGGAACCGTAAAAGGGGCCGTGCGCAGCGATCTTCAGTATACTGGACCTCAATCAGATCTTCACAAACATCTTTGCGATCCTGATAAAAGAACTCCTAATGGCAAGCCTCTTTTGGAAAGCCCACTGGATGGAACTGATTATGACACTCCATACAGGACTGCTGTTGGAAATGTGAATGAAGATTTCGACCTTTTCATAGTAAATCTAAGAGGCACAAAAATCGGAGCTGAAGTCAGGAGAGAACGTGACAGGGTTTGGAGCGATCCAAAATACGGAACTGTAAAAAACATGCTTCCAAATAGGCTAAACCAAATGTGGAGACTTGTAAACGGATATATGCAAGAAAACGGAATAAAGACTCCTCCAGGCAAATCTTGGTATTTGAGGCCTTTCGAATTCGTAAGAGATGATGGAGTTGATGAAGTCACAAGGCTTGCATTTGCCATCGCTGAGAGCACGAACACTGCAGCTAGATTATTTAAGATGACCTCCCCTTATAGGGTTTAATTTTGCTTCTCATATGTATCTATGGTTTTGGCCACCTTATTTTTTGTATATTCTTCATCAAAAATATCAAGCAATACTTTTCCGTCAAAATCTTCGGCAATAGGCTGGTCATACATGTAAAGGATTGTAGGGGTTATATCAACAATTTGCGCATCTTTTATTTTTTCTTTCTTTATATTTTTTCCATAAGCCATGAAGATTCCTTTTTTGGTATGTGGAGGCAGATGCGGCAAAGCAGAGAGGTATTGGCCCATTGTAAGGTTTTGCAATCCATGGTCTGAAATTATGAAAAAAGTAGTATCTTCATCTCGCTTAGAGAGGAACTCCCCAATATACCCATCTATAACCTCATAATACCTATAGATTTGCTCTTGCTGACCTTCTTCGTCTTTTAAGTACCATCCATCAAAGTAGTAATTGTGCCCAAAAACATCAGTTCCGGCAAAATAAACAAAAAGAATATCCGAATCATGCTTTTTGTAAAGGTCCAGCGCTATTTCTTTTGAAAGCATGTCATATTCAAAAATAAATTTGGCTGACACATTGGACTGGAAGATTGTTTCTATTCCTTTTATAATCCTGGAAAATTCCAAGTTTCCCTTTTTCCTTTCCTCTGTGCTCTTGAGGCCTTCAAGTATCCTTGGCATCATTGAGCGAGTTATCACAGTGTTAAATTTAGATGACAGATTATTCTCAGACATTATCTTACTTGAATCATCTAAAAAACTGTAATCTCCCAGTATGCTCCCTGATTTTAAGGCTAAATCAGGCAAGTATTTCATGAAAACCATTTCTTCGTTTACGTACCTAAAATAATTGTTGTGAGCCGACACTTTTTTTATAATATATAACCCAGTTATTACTTTGCCGTCGATTCTTGGCGCATAGTCAAACTCCTGAAAACCCACCAAATCTATCGTAACTTTTTTGTTCCTTGATATTTCCCAAAGCGGCTTCACTTTCATGTTCCTGTACAGCTGATTTCTTGTATCTCCTTCATAAGTGTCAAAATGGCTCAATATACCGTGCTTGGTTGGGAATTTCCCCGTAAAAAGACTTGCCATGTTTGGCGGTGTATAAATCGGGACGACGCTCTCAAGCGGTCCTGAAACGCCATTGTCAATAATATGTTTAATATTTTTGAGCTTTCCTTCGCTCACAAGCTTGTCTATTATTCTCCAGTCTCCGGCATCTATCGCAAAAACTATCACTTTCTGTTTTGGTATTTTTTCCTTTTCCTTTATACAAGCTGTGAAGGAAAACAAAATAAAGGCAATAAAGACGAGTATTGCCCACAGGCCAAATTTTCTGGGTTTTTTTAATTTCATAAACTTCATCAGCCTAGGCTTTGGTAGAATTCCAGTCATATAGCACAAAAAATGAATCTTCCCCTGTCTTTTTAAAATAGCATTTGTCCAATGCATCTTGAAATCTCTTATTAGAGCTATTCATTAAAACTGTTTTTTTTAAATTGAAAATCCCATCCTCAAAATTGCCAAGTTGGCAATGACTTTTTCCTAGGTAGAAATAGGCGTAAGGTCTGTTTATGTTTAGCCCGAGCGATTTGCTTAACTGTACAATTGCCTCTTCATACCTTCCAGCCAAAAAATAACATTTCCCCTTGTAATAATAGCTTTTTGATTTGCCATCATTGAGCGTGATTGCGTTGTCTAATTCCTTGTGCGCCTCTTCAAATTTGCCTTCGGAGCATAAAAGATTGCCCTTTGCTAAGTGAGAATCAATCTTCTTATTCACATCACTTATTCCTAAAAAGGAATAAAACAATATCGCTGATAACACCAAAAGAATGATGCCAGTCAATATAAATTTTCTAGTTCGCTGCCTCTTTATGTGGTTTAGATGATAATCCACAAAGGATAAGTCATATCCTGCTTTAAGAAGGGCTTTTTTTATTTCATCTTTAGAGTGCCCTTTTTTTAAGTTATATTTAATGTAAGACAAAAGACTCTCTATGGTCTTTGGCTTTTCAGAAGAGCTATCCGGAATACAAACGCACCTCTTTTTTCTCCATTGCTTAAATATATTTAACAAGATAGTATAAATACTTTCTTATTGTACTGTACTTATCCATATAGCCAAAAATTTTAATATCATTGAATAAAATCAGTGAAAATGACTAAAAAGCAAAAAAAAGCTCTTATTAAAGAATTGTTTTTGATGCTCTCATTCATTTTGTTGTTTATCCTCACATCATCATACAAACTCGACTTCCTTATGTGGCTCGTCAATGCCCCCCTTTTGCTTTTAGTCTATAACAAGCCCTTAAAAAGAGTTTTTCTGCTTGCATTGCCTCCAAGCATTTTGGCTGTCACTATATCCTTAACTTGGGTCATTGAATACAGCTGGAGCACCTATATTCTGTCATCAATAATCTTCTCAATCTTCCTTTTAATGTTTGCAGTTTTATTCAGTATCCTGTCAAAAAAAATTAAGGGTTATTTGCGGATTTTTGCAGCTCCATTCGTTTATTCGGTATTAATGGTTGTTTTCTCTTTCACTCCAATCAACAGCTACTGGGCTGACTGGTCAGTGTTCAATCCGATGGCAGCGCCGTTAATCTGGTTTATTGGAAGCAATGGCATTACTTTCCTGATTGTGCTTATGCATTCGATAATTGCATTTTACATTTTAAATAAAGACAGGAAGATATTGGCAACAGGGCTAATTTTGGCCTTGATAATGATTGGATGCTTCATCTACAGCCACAGCGCAAAACCTGAAGGAAAAAAAGTGAAAATTGCGCTGCTGCAGGGGAATTTTCAGGAAGATTGGGATTGGAGGAGCCTGAATGCAAAGAGCATTATATTCAAAACCTATGAAAACATGTCACTTGAGGCTGCAAAAAGCGATGTTGAAATGATTGTGTGGCCGGAGTATGCAATCGCTGATGATGTGCTAAAGGACAAAAATCTGATGGACAGGATATCAAGTTTGGCAAGGAGAACAGGCTCTTACCTTGTCATCGGCTCCCTAAGATGGCACAATACCTTCATTCAGGATGAAAGGGAAAGAAACGACATTGCTTTGGTATTTGCCCCTGATGGAAAATTGGTCGGGGAATACAATTCCGTGAAGCCTATCCCGTTCGAAAAATGGGTTTTGCCGGGCAATGAGACAAACATTTTCAGCACAGGCTTGGGAAGTTTTGGAGTATCGCTTTGCTACGAGGAAACCCAAAAAATCTCAAATGAATTCTCGGCAAAAGGTGCGGAATTTTTGGTGTCAATGGCAAATAACCTCAAACTTGACAACACAGCGGGATTCTACTTGATAAGCCTTTACCCCAATTTGAAGGCTGCTGAAAACGGCAAATACCTTATAAGGGCTACAAATACAGGCATAACAAAAATCGTGAATCCTTATGGAAAAGTGGAGGCTCAATTACAGCCTTATACAAGGGGGATTTTGGCTGGAGATATCTATCTGAGCGATAAAACCACATTCTATGCCAGATACGGGGATTTGATTTTGTATGCTGCCATAATCCTGCTTGGAATTCTGTTTTTGGCGGAGATTAAAAAAGATAAAACTAAGCGTTCTGAAGCAATAAAGAAGGATATGCTATGGGGGTTGCGCGGCAAATAAGGAAAAAATATTGTAAAAAGTATTAAAAAAATGATAAAAATCTAAAAAAACTTATCTTGAGCTGTCAGACTGCCTTTCTATCTCGAGCTTCTTGGCTATTGCATTGGATGCGCTGCTCAGCCTGTATGCGCCTATTATCTCCTCTGCAAGGCTGCTGATGATTGATTTCTTTGTGTTGAAAGTCCTGTGGTATGCCCCCTGAGTCATGTGCCTCAAGGCCAAATCAACTCTTCTTTGGGGAGAGCACTCGACTGCTTTGGGGTATCTTGCTCCCCCGTATTCTATTGTAACAATCTCTTCCCTCTGGGCTGCATTTTCCAGAGCCTTGGCAAAAACCTTGATGGGGTTTTCCTTTGCTGTTTTCTCGATATGCTTAAAGACTTCCTCGACAATTGCATATGCTGTTGCAGCCTTGCCTGTTATGTGGGAGCTGGTCTTGTAATGCTTCTTGCTTTTATGCCCGGGCACCATGACTTTGTTGATCAGCCTTTCAACAATGAAGGTTTTGCTCTTGTGAAACCTGCTGCCGGAATATCTTGCCCCTGTCTTCGGCACTATCCTGGGCTGCAAACTAACATAAGCCTGCAATCCGAGGTCATCAATCTTGATGCCTTCCACACTCCACCTGTTGAAAGCCAATATGTTTGACATTTTTGTTGTTTGTTTAATTTTATTTTTATTGATATTTACTCAAATTTCAAACACGAACTTGAGACCCATGCTCTGCATACAATAATGGGTGCCCCTCTCAAGCTGGTTTCCTCCATCTCTTTTGCGTTAAGAGGACGCTCTCGTGTTTGAATTTTTATTTTCGTAATGAGTTATTTTGATTATATTTTAAATTTTGCTTATTTCCTAGCTTTTTCAATCCTTCCCTTCAATAGCGCGTCTAAACTTTGATCATTGACTTTTATTACCTGCCACCTGACTCCCGGAATGTCGCCTTTGGACTTGCCCATTGCCCCACCTATGCATTCAATGATGACTTCATCGTGCTCGTCAATCATCTTTGTTGCTCCGTCCCTTGGGCAAAATGCTGTAACTTGCCTTCCGTTTTTGATGAGCTGCACCCTTACGCATTTCCTCATTGCGGAGTTGGGCTGCTTTGCCTCAAGCTGGACTTTTTCAAGCACAATTCCCTTTGCCTGGGAAGATCCTTCCAGGGGGTCTGAGCGCTCCTTCATGCGCAAAATTCTCCTTATGTACGGGCCATAGTGCCATCTGCCTATCTTTCTTCTCTGCTTCAGCCTCTTCCCGGCGAATAAGCCCCTTGCTTTTTTTCCCATAGTGATAAGGATTTTTAGATGATTTTTAAATGTTGCTTTCTTAAACAACCTTTATCTCCCTGATATCAAAATATCTCTTCACAATGCCAGCCATATGATTGATGTTGATTCTTTCCCTTCCTATCAGCATTGCCCTTGTGACAGTGTCTTTGCCATGGATTGTTACAACCCCCTCCTCAATCTTTGCATCTGAAATTTCAACAGGGCTGGCAAGGTTCCTGACAAACTGCAGGATATCGCTGCTGAATTCCGCCAGCTTGATTTTTTTCTTTAGCATCCTTTCCATCTTCTTTATGTTTGCCCCGTTTTTGCCGATAGCCCTGCCCATCTCGTTTTCCTCGATTATGAAGGTTAATTTTTCATCTGATGCTATGCAGTCCTTGACCCTTGACCCTGTATTTGACTCAAAAAAAGCCATAAGCTTCATCGCTTCAGAATCAAGCTTCATCATGCTCACTTTGCAGCCTTAAGCAAAGCCATCACTGATATAGAAAAAGGCTTCTTGCAGATAATTCCCAATTCGTCGTTTGGATATTCCAGCTTAAGGGCCTCAGCCCCTACCAACCCCGCATAATAATTTATATCCTTCTCAACTTTTTGAGGGCAATTTGAGCTTAAAAAAACCTTTTGTATCCTTCCCAGCTTGAGGCTTTTCATGGTCTTTTCGGTGCCTACCACTACATTGCCTGATTTCATCATCTTCTTTATGTCTGCCGAGCTTATTTTCTTTGCCATTTTGCTTATTTTATTCTCAAAAATATAGTGTCCCACCAAATCTTGGGCGGTGTCTTGCAAATCTATTGGCAACTTCATCCAAGATGCGTATATGGTGTCTTATGCCCTCATCCCAAGAAACAAACGATTTAGAACGATAAAGTAAACCATGCTCCTTAACAAAATCTCCATCAAAAGCCCATATCGGATCAGGGGGGTCCAAATCATTTCCTTCATTTAACCTAAAAAACCCATCAATAAAGCCCTTTTCATAGCGACTTGTATATAGCCTAACAGCAACCGCTGGGGCTTCAACTGAACAGCCATCATAATCCACTCTTGTTACTCTGCCGCCTTTTACTTCAGCAGGTTGCATAGCATGAAAAGTGACATATACCACTCTTCCAAAATTAATATCTGTTCCAACACTCTTAATTTCAGTTTCCATGATATTAAAATTTTATTTTTAAGTCGTGTGCACTAACCTCTTCACATTTATGAAGCCGTTTTCTGACTTTGAAACGTCAATCCCATCTTCGCCGTACTCAAACTGTATTATTTTTTTGGATGCGTCCCTGACAGTATTGTCATATTCCACTTTTAAGTCCTGCATCGCGTTTGCAAGCCTCCTGTACAAGTATCCGCTTTTTGGGGTCCTTAATGCAGTGTCCATCAATGAATCCCTTCCAGTCATTGAGCCGAAGAAAAATTCTGCAGGAGTCAGGCTTGTCTTGAACCCGTTGCTTATAAATCCATGCGCGTCAGGGGATAGGTCTCCTTTTCTGAAATGAGACAGCGTCCTTTGCTCGTACCCTTTCTCTATCCTCTTGCCCCTCATCGCCTGCTGCCCAACACAAGCTGCCATCTGCGCGAGATTCAGCAAATTTCCCCTAGCCCCGGATTCTGCCATAATCATTGTATGGGTTCTCTTGTCTGCAAAAGCTGCAACTGTCCTTCCTGTCTCGTTTCTCGCCTTGTTAAGGACTTCAAGAATCTTCAATTCCAGCGTTTCCTGCATTGTCTTGCCGGGAAATGCGTCAAGCTTTCCTTCCTTGAACTGTGTTATCAGGCTGTCAACATCCTTTTTAGCATTATCCAAATCCTCCCTTATCTTCATTTTTGCCGATTCAGGAAGGTCGGTGTCTGACAATGCTGATGTGAATCCCGTCCTCAGAAGGTATTCTATGCCGAGCCTGAATACTTTTCCAAGAAGGTCTATGCTGAAATCCTTGCCGTATTTCTGATGGACATTCCTCAGCATCAATCCTGATTCCTCTCCAAGTGAATTTCTGTCCATCACTCCTGAAACAAGCTTTCCGTCTTCTATAGCAACATGTGCTTCCTTATCGCACTTTTCTTTTGACCTGTCGCAAAGCCTTGAATGGCCGCTGTAATTGAAATCCTCAGGCAGCAGGACGCTGAATACCTCTTTTCCGGATACAACAGCTTTTCTTGGCAATTTTGAGTAATCAAGAACTCCAATCGCTGCCAGTAAATCAATGGCTTCCTCCCTTTTTATCGAACTGTCTTTTGAAAGCAGGTAGTTGCCGGATATCGCATCCTGGGTGCATCCTATTATGCTTAGCCCATATCTCAGGGAAATAAGCTGTGTCTGGACTTCCATCAGAATCTCGGCTTCTGCCCTGGCCTCTTCGGTCTGGGGAATGTGCAGGTTCATTTCATCGCCGTCGAAATCAGCGTTATACGGAGCGCATACTGCCGGATTCAGTCTCAAAGTTTTTCCGGGCAAAACCCTTATGCGGTGGCACATCATGCTCATCCTGTGGAGCGAGGGCTGCCTGTTGAAAATTGCAATATCGCCGTCCATCAGGTGCCGCTCAACAACATAGCCCGGCTGCAGTTCCTCAAGAGATGCTTCCTTTGTCTCTTCCGTGATCTTTTTCTTCTTGCCGTCAGGCCTTATGATATAATTTGCCCCGGGATACTTGTCAGGCCCGCTCTCTACAAATTTTTTCAAATAATGGATATTCCATTCATTCGCCCTTTCAGGAACCGTCAGCTTGGTTGCGATGATTAAAGGAACGCCAACTTCAAAAAGCTCAAGCATGGGGTCCGGAGATATGACTGTTCTTGCGGAAAAATTTGTCCTTTTTCCGGCCAAGTTATGCCTTATCCTCCCTTCCTTGCTTTTTATCCTTTCAGTCAGGGTTTTCAATGGCTGGCCGCTCCTATGCCTTGCAGGCGGCAATTGCGCAATGTTATTGTCAAAAAATGTTGTGACATGGTACTGCAGCAAATCCCACAAATCCTCAACTATGATTTCAGGAGCGCCTGCGTTTATATTTTCAAACAGCCTCTGGTTTATCCTTACTATGTCGCCAAGCTTGTGGGTCAGGTCGTCCTCGCTTCTCTCGCCGCTTTCAAGAGTGATGCTCGGCCTCATTGTGACAGGCGGAATCGGAAGAATTGTCTGGACCATCCACTCAGGCCTTACATGGGGGGTCTTCAGGCCAAAAATCTCGCAATCGGAATCTGGAATCTTTTCAAGCCTTGCCCTCACTTCTATCGGGCTCAACCTTTTCTCGTCTTCCAAAAATGTGGTGGGCTTTTCCAAAGATAGTTTTCTCTGCTTTGCCTTGCAGTTCGGGCATTTGGTTGCTGTCTTCAGGCTTGCTATAATTTCCTTGACCTTCTGCCTTCTTTCCTCAATTCCGCTTTCCTTTTCTATCCTGTCAAGCTCGTCCTTGGTCTTCATTATCTTGCTGTCAGGAATCAAAATCCTTCCGCAGTCGCGGCAGGTGCACTTGAGTATGGTCATGATTATGTTTACAAACTTAACATGTATTATCGGCCTTGCGAGCTCTATGTACCCAAAATGGCCGATGCATTCCTTTAGCTTTGAGCCGCAGGTCTTGCACCTTAATCCAGGGTCGATAACTCCAAGCCTGATATCCATCAGCCCCCCGTCAACAGGATAGCCTTCCTTGTCATAAAGCTCCGGAGTTACAATTTTTGCAGAAGCCATTTTCCTTATCATTTTCGGGCTTAAGACCGAGAATGCGATGCTCCTAACCTGCTTGTAGATGTACTGCTCCTCCTCAATCCTTTCTTTCTCTACCTTCTCTTCCTTGCCCTCAATGGCTTGCTTTACAACTTCAAGCTCTTCTGTTTTTTCGGTTTTTTCTTCTTCTGCCATTTTTTATTGAAATTTTTATTTTGTGGATTTAAACTTCAGTGACTAGCCTTATTTCTCTTTCGTTCCTTTTTGGGGCCTTACAGACAATGCAGGCAATCCAGTCCCAATCGGTATGTTTTGGTTTATCATGACGTTCTCGACAACCGAGTTAAGGTTGTCAACCTCGCCAACAAGGGCTGCATTGATTATGTGTTTTATTGGCGTTTCAAAGGATGCTCTTGCCAAAACACTTGATTTCTCGCTTACAACGCCATATCTTGTTATGCCCTTAACTGTGCCGCTGACACACATTGTGTCCGCGACAAGCATGATGTGCCTTACATCGACATTCAGGCCCTGGCTCTCTATGACCTTGAAGATTTCATTGACAATTGCCTGCCGGGCTGCTTCTATGCCAAGCACCTGCTCTATTTCAAAAATATTGTTTGTTGTTGTCCTGTAAGCGTCAATTTCCTCCAGTTGCAGGACATCAGCCAGGTTCGAGCCTCCGGTGATTATTATAAATTCATCTTCCCTCCGGACAGGAAGAACCTGCAGGATTCCCTTTATGCCCTTGACAGTTATATCCTTTACCTTTTCCTTTGTCTTGTAAGCTTCGTTAAATGCGTCTTCCTTGCTTCTTGACTTAAGGATGATTGAGTCTTTGCTGTCCCTTAAGTTATAGCCTTTTAACTGCTTGGATATCGAGTCAACCACTTTGCCTGACGTCAATTCAATTTCTTTCATCTTTTCCCTGTCGAGCTTGATTTCTATTGTCAGTTCAGCTATGTTTATTGTGAACTCTGTTGCAATGTCCTTCAGCTTTGTCTCCTTAATCTGGAGGGCCAAATGCCTTAAGTCCTCAATTTTTTTGCCTGCTGCATGGGGCTTCTTCAGGTATACCTCCATCATCGGGTTAGCGAGCTCTTTCCTTCCGTCCAATATCTCAATTATCCTGGGCAGACCCAAAGTGACGTTCATCTCCGCAACTCCCGCAAAATGAAAAGTGTTCAGCGTCATTTGAGTGCCGGGCTCGCCAATCGACTCAGCTGCAATCAATCCAACTGCCTCGCCGGGAATAACTCTCGCATTCCTGTATTCCTCGTAAGTGGCCTCAAGGATCTTTTTCATCTTTGAGTCGCTGATGCCTTTTGGCATGCTTGCCCTTAGCTCCTCAATTATCTTGAGCGGCAACTTGTCCTCATATTCCGAAATTAAGTCTGCCATTTTTTGTTAAAATTTATATTAATACTTGCTCTCTAACTGCAATTTGGGGTAGATTCCCAATGACTTGAACTCGTCAAGCATCAGCTTGAACGCATAGCTTATCTCTATGTCGTTGATTTCAACATTTTCCCCGCAGACAGGGCAGTATGACCTGCTCCTGTAATTGTCTTTTATTGCAATGACGCCGCAGCTTTCGCAAACCGGAACAACTGTCTTGTCGCTGTCAAACCTTTCCTTCAAAAGCAAGGAAGCTCCATGGGCAACAAAAGTGTCTTTTTCCATCTCTCCCAATCTTAGGCCTCCTTCTTTTGCCCTTCCTTCGGTCGGCTGCCTTGTCAATAATTGTATAGGGCCTCTTGCCCTTGAGTGTATCTTGTTCGCAACCATATGCTTCAGCTTCAGATAGTACATGTTTCCAATGAAAATTTTTGCCGTGTACTGCTCGCCGGTCTGGCCATTGTACATTGTTTCAACTCCGCTGTCCTTGAATCCCAATGAAAGCAGCTCTTTCCTTAATCTTTCCTCAGGCTCCGCGTCAAATGTTGTGCCGTTGATGTATCTTCCGGCCAATGCCCCCACCTTTCCAGCCACCATCTCAATCAAATGCGAAATCGTCATTCTTGAAGGAATCCCATGGGGGGAGAATATCAAGTCAGGGACAATGCCTGATGCTGAAAACGGCATGTCGCTTTGGGGCACAATCAGCCCTACAACTCCTTTCTGGCCGTGCCTGCTTGTAAACTTGTCCCCAACTTCAGGAACTCTTTCGTCCCTGATCCTTACCTGCACAAGCCTGTTCCCTTCCTCGTTTTCAGTTACAAGCACAAAATCAATAATGCCCTCTTCCCCGTGCTTTAAGTTGACAGAGCTTTCCCTTCTTGTGCTTGAAGCAAGCGAGTATTCCTCCATCGAGCTCAGGAATCTCGGAGGAGATGTTTTTCCAATAACTACGTCTCCTTCCCTGACCTTGGCTTCAGGGTAGATTATTCCATCATCTTCCAAAAACCGGTAATCTTTCTCTGTCTTGTAACCCTTCACATCCTTGTCCGGAATGCAAACCTGATCTATCAATCCGCCAGCGTATCTCAGCTCTTCTGCAATGCTAGGCCTGTAATAAGTGGATCTGCCCAAGCCTCTTTCTATGGAGCCTTTGTTAAGCACAATCGCATCTTCCATGTTGTATCCCTTATAGCTCATTATTGCGACAATCAAGTTCTGGCCTGCAGGATGGGTGTCATAATCCGAGATGTCGTGCATTATCGTGTTGACAACAGGGCGCTGGGCATAATGAAGCAGATTCACATCCATGTCCATTCTCACGGAGAAATTAGAAGCGTAGAATCCCAGAGCCTGCTTCTGGTTTTTTGAGCCTGCATTAAGCCTTGTTGACTGGTTGAAGTTGCCGTAAGGCACAAGAGATGTGCAGTAGCCAAGCATTCCCAAAGGAGTTATTTCAAGGTGAGTGTGTTCAGGAGTCAGCTCGCTCTCAAAAAATGCAACCAGTGAATTCTCTTCCTCTGCCGCATCAATGTACTCTATAACTCCCTGCTTCACCAGGTCTGACCACGAAATTTCATTTTTTTCCAGCTGCTTTATGTGCTTTTCAGTAAGCAACGGGGTTCCGTCCCTGACAATTATGAGGGGCCTTCTTGCCCTCCCCTTTGAGCTTTCAAGCTGCAGCTCGTTTGCCTTTTCGTTATAGTAAACGTTAAGAGTTTCTGCAAGCGAGCCTTTTCTCCTCTCCTCCCTTATTTTCTGCACAAACTCGATTGGGTTGTCAACAGTCCCGACAAATTTGCTGTTCAGGTATAATTCTGCCATTTTATTTGTTAAATTTTTTTACATTCAATAAAAAATCGAAAGCCGGTTTCCTCCTTCTTGCCTATTTCCAGAGGACGCTCTCGCTTTTTTTGAAATTATTTTTTGTAATGTGTTTTATTATTGGTTGTCTTTAATTTTATTTTACAGCCTTCAAGCCGATTGCCTTTAATGATTTCAGCACTTCATCCTCGCTTGTTTCGCCGGATATCGTGCAAAGCAGAGCCAAGTTTTTCCTCAAGCCGATGTTTGTGCCTTCAGGAGTCTCTATCGGGCACAATCTTCCAAGGTGCGTTGTGTGAAGCTCCCTTGCCTCGAAGTTTTCCTGTGAAGCGCTTAGGGGGCTGACCACCCTTTGGAGATGGGACAATGTCTCAAGATAGTTCAGCCTCTGGATTCTCTGGCTTATTCCCTTCCTCCCGCCTACCCAAACTCCGGTGGCCATTGACGAATAAATCCTCTGGGTCAGCAGCTTGTCCCTTATTATTACTTTTATGGACGGAAACTTTCCCCTCTTGACAATTCTCTGGAAATTGTAAAGCAAGTCCCCTATAAGCACTTTCAGGTTCAGCCTTAGCAGGTCGGCAAGCAAGTCTCCGCTCATCTTGAGCCTTTTGTTCATATAATGATCCTTGTCGTCCATAGGGAGCTCATCATTCGAGGCAAGGAGGTATTTCTTCAGCATCTTGCACAAGTTAAAGGCTTTTACAATCCTGTCTTCCTGCTTTATCCCAAGGTGAGGGAGCAGATATTTGTCGAGAATTTCCTTCATCCTCTCTATCCTTATTTCCTTGGACTGGGTGATGCCGATTTTCTTTGCTATAAAATCTAGGGCATCCTCCTCATTCTTGATGTTGACAAACTCAAGCAAATTTATTATCACCTCATCAAACTGCCTTTCCTGCGAGATGTGTTTTGTTATTTCCTCGTCTTTTAGTAATCCAAGGGCCTTGATGACGACAACAATGGGTATCCTCTTGACTCTTGTAAAAGTAATATAGAACAGGCCATCCTTCATCTTTTCAATGGTATGCGGAATCTTGAATGAGCCGTATTCCGAGAACAATTTTCCGACAAATTCGCTTGGGCCGGTCTCATCCTTTTCCATTAAAAACCTGTTGGAAGCCAGATCCTCTATCGTGATCAGCACTTTTTCAGTGCCGTTGATTATAAAGTATCCTCCGGGCTCGTCGGGATCCTCTCCTTTTGAAATCAGCTCGTCCCTGTTAAGCTTGTTGAGATGGCACCACCTGCTCTTCAGCATTATAGGCAAATTTCCAATCTGCGTGTCGAAGCTTTCACGCTGCACTCCGTTTATGTGCGCGCTTACTGTAATCCAGCACGGCGCGGAATAGGTTATTTTTCTTAATCTGGCCTCCATGGGATAAATATTCCTGCTGGACCCGTCAGCTTCTATCATCTTCGGCTTTTCAACCCAAATCCTGTCAAGCCTAATCTTGAACTCGTCTATATTGTGGGGGATTATTGTCGGGATGATTTCCCTGTTCTCCTCTATAATGTTGAGAAGCTCCTTGTCTATGAAATTGTTGAATGATGCTATATCAGAATCTACAAAGCTCTGCTCCTCAAAATATTTTTGTATGAGAGTCTTGCCGTATTTATACATCGGACACCACCCTGTAAAAGACTGCATCCCCGGCAGTCGGGCTTTTCCTCACGATTTTGATTATGTCTCCGGGCTTTGCCTCAAGCTCCCTTAAAGCTGCATCTGCCTTGAATATTTTTGGCAGCTCCTTAGAAGTTACATGGTACTTTTCAAGCAGCTGTGCCTTTTCCCTTTCGCCAAGCTTCAGGTGTTTTGGAGTCAGTGTGTGCTTATCAACTTTGAATTTCGGCTTTTTCATCTTTTATTTTGTCACTGTGATTTGTTAAAAGTGGGCCGGACGAGATTCGGACTCGCGACCACCTGATTAAAAGTTTCACCCGACCATTCGAGACAGGTGCTCTATTGCCCAATTGTCTGCATGCTTGTTTCCAAGCCTGCGTTTTGTGGACAATCACCAGGCTGAGCTACCGGCCCATGACTGTAAGCGCCCTGGTCGGGACTTTCACCAAACCTTTTCGTGAACTTGAACCATGGGGTTTATCCCCACCACCTTGTGAGTGCCTTTCTTTTGGTCAAGCTTTTCTTTGCAAAAGAAAAGGTTGTTTTGAACCCGAGTCGAAGCCGCTCTGTGCCGATTCCTCAGCACGACAGGGCTTCATGATGGTTCCTGCAGCGATTATTTTTGTGCATTTACACTGCTGATCCAGGCTACACTACCAGGGCATTGAGTTGCAAGCTCCTGCATTTCTAGGTGTAAATGGCATAGGAGTCCCCCTTAGTAAAATTGACGATGAAATCATAGTCTTTTGCCTAAAGAAGGATTAATTCCCATCGCAATTGGGATATTCACGTTATATATAAAGGTTGCGGATTTTATATTTGAAGGGTAACAAGGAAATTTTAAAATTAAATCAAAAATTTTTCAATATTGTAAATAATTATTTTTGAAAGACACAAACCTTTAAATATAAAATTTAAATCCATGCTTTTATGAAAAGAAGCTCCCGTCGATGGAAGAAAAAGCAGCAGATGAGATGGAAGTGGCAAAGAAAGCGAATGAAGAAAGAGAGAAGATTAAGAAAGCAGCACAGGGCCGGATAAAAAAATTTAACCATAAACTATATAAACAGTTTATCTTGTCTTTTTCATTGAGATTGAATTGCGAAGCAATTCCTCTTAAGTTTCCAGAGGAAACTATTTTTGCTCAAGCTTTTTGCTTGCAAAAAGGTTGCGGTGGTTAAAATTTCAATGATGCAGGATATCTCAAATACCGACCCTGAAATCTACAAGCTTATAAAAAAAGAGCTGGAAAGGCAGCAGCTTGGGCTTGAGATGATTCCTTCTGAGAACAATGTTTCAAAAGCTGTTATGCAGGCAATGGGCTCTGTGCTTACAAATAAGTATTCTGAAGGCTACCCAAAAAAAAGGTATTACGGAGGAAACCAATTCGTGGATGAGGTTGAATTGCTTGCTATTGAAAGGGCCAAGAAAGTATTCAAGGTGCCTCATGCAAATGTGCAGCCTTATTCGGGAAGCCCTGCAAATTTTGCTGTTTATGTTGCGGTGATGCAGCCAAATGATGTTGTGATGGGGCTTAACCTTTCTGACGGTGGACATTTAACACATGGATTCAAGGCAAGCGCAACCGGCCAATTGTTCAAGTCAGTCCCTTATCATGTCAAGGCTGATGGCTACGTTGATTTTGAGGAAGTTGAAAGGCTTGCAATGGAGCACAAGCCGAAACTGATGTGGGTTGGGTACACAGCTTATTCAAGGGAGTTTCCATTCGAGGAAATTTCAAGGATTGCAGACAAGGTTGGAGCTTACCTAGCTGCAGACATTGCCCATATTTCAGGATTGGTTGCATCCGGAGTGCACAAAAGCCCTGTTCCTTATGTACATATTGTGACTACAACAACGCACAAGACATTCAGGGGGCCCAGAGGCGGGATAATAATGGTTACTAAAAAAGGAATTGAGAAAGATCCTGAGCTGCCGGGCAAGATTGACAAGTCAATTTTCCCGGGATTGCAAGGAGGGCCGCATGACCATACAACGGCTGCAATTGCAGTCGCATTGCAGGAGATGATGCAGCCTGAGTTCAAAAAATATTGCGAGCAGATTGTCAAAAATTCAAGGGCTCTTGCAAAATCTTTGATGGGCAATGGCATGAAAGTTGTTACAAATGGAAGCGATAACCACATGCTTCTTGCTGACTTGACCCAGTTCGGAAAAGGCAAGGGAATTTTTGCGCAGGAAGCCCTTGATGAAGCCAACATAACAATGAACAAGAACACGATTCCTGCTGACCCTTCATCTCCATTCTACCCAAGCGGCGTTCGAATGGGAACTCCTTCATTGACGACAAGAGGCATGAAGGAAAAAGAGATGGAATTGATAGGCAAATGGATTGCTGATGTTGTCAATGAGATTAAAGACTATGAACTGCCTGAAGACAAGAAGGAAATCAATCACTATTTAGAAAAGTTCAGGGACGAGATTAAAAACAACAGGAAAATCCATGAAATAAGGAATCATGTTGTTGAGTTATGCAGGAAATTTCCTCTTTATCCGGAATTTGATATTTTGAAGTAAAATGCCATCCAAAATCATTGACGGCAAGAAGATTGCGGAAAAAGCCCTAAATGGCTTAAAGGCCAAAATAAAAGGCATGAAAGAAAAGCCGGGCCTTGCTCTTGTCCTTGTCGGTGACAATCCATCTTCTGAAATCTATGTTTCTTCAAAAGAAAGGACTTTCAAGGAAGTCGAAGGATATTGCGAGAGGCACAACCTTTCAAAAGATACTGATGAAATGGAATTGCTTGGATTGGTTACAAAACTGAATAATAGCCCAAAAATAAACGGAATTCTGGTTCAGCTGCCGTTGCCTAAGCAGATTGATGAAAATTTAATCACAAACTCAATACTGCCGCACAAGGATGTTGACGGGTTTACATCCGCAAATCTTGGCCATCTTTTTGCAGGAAATCCCATAATTGAGCCTGCGACTGCAAGGGCTGTCATGAAGCTGATTGATTCAACTGGGGTTGATTTGGAAGGAAAAAATGCAGTTGTTGTCGGAAGAAGCAATATCGTAGGCAAGCCAGTTGCGATGATGCTGCTGGATAAGAATGCAACCGTTACAATATGCCATTCAAGGACAAAGAATCTTGCCGAATTAACTAAAAAAGCCGACATTTTGGTTGCTGCCGCAGGAAAGCCGAAACTAATAACTAAAGAAATGGTTAAGCCGGGGGCTGTTGTGATTGACGTCGGAATCAACCGTGCCAATGGAAAAATTGTTGGAGATGTTGACTTTGAAAGCGTGAAGGAAGTGGCTGGCTTCATAACTCCTGTTCCTGGAGGAGTGGGACCGATGACAATAGCCATGCTGATGGAAAACACATTGAAAGCGATGGAATTGGCAAAAAAATTGTAATTTTATAAGCATGATGAACATCTCATTTTTTTGCAATATGCAGCCTGCCTACAGAGTGTGTTCTGTTTAGTCCAATATCAACAATTTCTATCCCAACCATAATGAAAAAAATCAACTTGTTTTTTCAAACCTGACTTTTACTTTGCAGCTTGATGATTTTCAGTTCTAACAAACCTCTCAATCTCTTCCTTAATCGGCTTTATAACCCCTTTTTCCGTTATTATCCCAGTTATATACCTAGCTGGAGTTACATCGAAAGCAGGGTTTTTTGCAGAACTTTCCTTTGGAGAAATCCTGAATTTTTTTAAATTTCCGTCTTCATCAATTCCTTGCATAAATAAAACTTCATCCTGGCTTCTTTCCTCTATGGGAATTTGCTCGCCATTTGCGCAATTTGCATCAAAAGTGGACAATGGGGCCGCAACATAAAACGGAATATTATTTTCCTTTGCCAGAACAGCCTTTTCATAAGTTCCTACCTTGTTTGCAACATCGCCGTTAATTGCAATCCTGTCTGCGCCTACAATGACCAAATCAATTTTTTCTTTTTTCATGAAGAATCCCGCTGCATTGTCTGCGATTATCGCATGAGCTATCTTTTCCTGCGACAATTCCCATGCTGTCAGTGAAGCGCCTTGATTCCTTGGCCTTGTCTCGTCGACATAGACAAAGATGTTTTTCTTATTGTAATGCGCAATTCTTATAGGCGACAATGCAGTCCCGAAATCAACGCAGGCAAGAGCGCCGGCATTGCAATGAGTAAGGATATTTTGCCCGTCCTTAATCAATTTGTTTCCATGCTCTCCAATTTGCCTGCACATCTCAACGCTCCAGTTGGAGTATTCATCAGCAGCTTCAAAAGCTTTCATTTTCGAGTTTGTTATGCTGTTAGCTACAAACATCTTTGATTTTACAAAATTCAAGCCATAATTTAAGTCGCTTGCTGTCGGCCTTGCTGAATTCAGCGCATTAAATGCAACATTAACATGTTTCTTGAAATCATTAAAATCTTCACCTTCATAAAGCAAAGCAGCCTGCGCCAATCCATAAGCGCCTGTTGCGCCTATCGCAGGCGCTCCCCTCACAATCATTGTTTTTATTGCGTCAGCAGTCTCAAGATGATTTTTGCATTGGTAAATCTCAAATTTATGCGGCAGGAGAAGCTGGTTTATCATGTAAACGGATGTGTCCTGCATCCAGACTGTTCGGTAGTTTTGATTGTTGACCAGCATGAAAAGAGATAAATGTCATCCTATAAAAATATTTATGTTAAGGATTAAGGAACATCAGATGTAATTAATATGCCACCCTTCCTAAGGAATTTGGCTTCTAATGATATTATATTTTCCACGGCTTTATCCCGGTTCCAACTATCGCCAAGATTGCTAGCACCCAGTATTTCGGTTGATGGATAAAAGCATGGTCCCAAATTGTCAATGACGACATCGGCAGATTCTGCAAGATCCGGACGAGATTGATATGCTTCACCGAGCTTCTGATTGACCAGAACAACCTTTGAGGGATCCAAAATTATTTCCACTCTTTCAACTAACTCGTTTATGTAACGTACCTGCCTTGATCCAGCGAGTCTGTCTCTTGCCTCAAATAACATTGCAAGCATAAGCCCATAATCTGCTGGGTCTATTACTGTAGGTCTGGATTTTACTCCTGTCTTGACAATATCAGGGACTAAAGCACCGACACCTGTGCCAATTTCAACGTACTTGAGGTTTCTCCTTATCGGGATATTTCCTAAAGCTCTGACGTATTCCCACATATCTCTGCAAGTTATCGTCAAATCTTGACCTGGCCTCTTGCATGTGAATGAAGCTTCCCTAGCTTTTTTTGAAACAGAAAAGTCATATCCGGACTCATGGTGAACATTCATTCTGGACGAATCATCCCTGACATCAAAATAAAATCTTGTCATGCTAAACTGGGATGAATGTATAATTTTTAAATCTTTCAACCTCAAATCTTAAATATGACTTCCTATTTTTCATTTTCATGGACCTAAAATCAGCCATAAGGACAATTCCCCACTGGCCGAAGCATGGCGTGATGTTCAGGGACATTACAACGCTTCTTAAGGACGCCAATGCCTTTAATTATGTGATTGACAGGCTTTATGAAAGGTACAAGGATGTGCCGATTGACCTGGTTGCCGGGATTGAAAGCAGGGGCTTCATAATCGGCGGGGCTATTGCAAACAGGATGCACAGCGGCTTCATACCGATAAGGAAAGAGGGGAAGCTGCCCCACAAGACAGAAAAAGAAAGCTATGAGCTGGAATACGGAAGGGCAACTGTGGAAATTCATGTTGATGCAATACCAAAAGGAGCAAAAGTCCTTCTTGTTGATGATTTGATTGCAACAGCAGGCACAATGTTGGCTGCCGCCAATCTTGTTGAGAAATTGGGCGGCAAGGTGGTTGAATGCGCAGTTATAATAGAGCTGCCGGACCTGCACGGAAGGGAAAAGATGGAAAATAGAAGCCATAAATTATTCTCTCTGGTTCAGTTTGAAGGGGAATAAATCAATTTCTGGGGTCATTCCAATCCTTCTCAAAAACCGCAAACCCAAGGGCTTTCGGGATTTCAACCTCAAAGCCGTTGCATTCTTTCAAATCCCCGGCTTTTGAAATCTTCCCATCGCAGTTTACAAAAATTTCATCTTTGCAGTGTACTGAATCTAAATTGTTTTCGCATACCGCGGAAGTGAAAGTGCTGAATTCAAATGCTTTAGTTTCCTCCTTGTTTTCCTTGTCGTTATCATTTATATTAACAACTAAATAACCGGATGAAAATATCACAAATGATACTATTACAAGTAGTGCAAAAAATGCAACCAGCTCCCTCATATAATCTTCAGAAAATTGCTGGTATTTAAAGCTTTCGGTTTAATACTACTACATAGTAATAATGAATTTTGGAAACTTGTAAGAAAGTTTTAAATATATGTACATACTATGAGTACACATATGGCAAGCATAAACATATCCATAAAGAGAGAAGCCTATGAATTTTTAAAGAATATGAAAACAGAAGACAAGAGTTTCTCGGATGTGATTCTGGGATTCAAGAAGGAACAAGGCAATATAATGAACTTCTTTGGCGTCTTAAAAGACACCGATTGGAAAGAAAAAGAAAAAAGCATGAAAAGCCTGAGGGAGTCATTTAACAAGAGGCTGCAATGATAGGGCTGGACACAAGTGCAATAATAGACATATTCAAAGGCAACGAAAGGATAAAGAAGGTTCTGGAAGACAATAAAGAGCCGATGGCCGCGACCATTATGAGCTACTTGGAATTGTTTTTCGGGTTAAATCCTGAAAATCTTAAGCATTTAAATGAAGGAAAATATTATGCCGAATTTTTTAAAGGTTTGTATAATATTGATTTATCAAAGGACTCATGCGAAGAGGCATCAAAAATATTTTGGAGATTAAGAAAGGAAGGCAAAACTATAGAGCAATTTGATTGCTCCATTGCTGCATCTTTTTTGACAAACGGCATTAATAAAATAATCACCGGAAACCCAAAGCATTTTGAGAATATAAAACAATTAAATATCATAGGATATTAAGTTTACTTCTCCCTAATCTCCCCATAACCAATCAGCCTAAACCTGTTTCCAATCCTTCTGGAAATCGTTGCTCTCTGCCCGATATCAGCGCACACAGGCAGCTTTAACCTGCACCTTATCCTGTTTTTCTTGAGCTCGATTACAATGCCGACCGTGGCTGCGGAATTGACATTAAGCATCAACGGCTCGCTTAATTTTATCGGCTCGACATTCAATTCCTCTTTTGTCCCGACAACTCGCTGGAGCAGGTGAACATCAAGAATCAGCTCATTCCACACAAGGGGCAGCTTGCCCGGCAACCCGACGATAGAGCCAGTGAGCTGGTCTGACTTGACGATGGAAGGGTCGAGAGAGGTAAGAACCCCAATAGAACCCGAAGGCCCCACACTTTCAAGCTCTGAGGAGCCTGAAATCAGGCTTGTTATTTTTGTTATTAGGGGCTTCCATACCTGCTGGTTTTTTTCCACCACATTTCTTCCGGGCTTTATCTCAATCGTATCTCCGACCTTGAGCATGCCCTGCTTCAGGCTTCCGCCTAAAACTCCGCCGACAAGCTTTTCAGGGGTGATTCCTGGCTTGTTTATGTCAAAGCTCCTTGCGACGAGCATTATCGGCTCTTTAGCGGCATCTCTCGCAGGAGTGGGGATATTTTCATCAATAGCCTGCATCAAAAAGTCCAGCCCCACCCTGTGCTGCGCGGAGATTGGAATGATGGGGGCATGCTCATACTCAGTCCCCTTGAGGAATTTTTTTATCTGCCCATGATTTGTCAAAGCCTGCTCCTCGCTGACCATGTCAATTTTATTTTGGACTATTATGAGGTTCTTCAGCCCTATAATCTGCAGCGCAACCAAATGCTCCCTTGTCTGGGGCTGGGGGCACTCTTCATTTGCAGCAACAAGAAGCAAAGCCCCGTCCATTATTGTAGCTCCGCTAAGCATGGTGGCCATCAGGCTTTCGTGGCCTGGCGCGTCGACAAAACTGACCTTCCTTATCGGAACCGTCTTTGAATTGTCAACAGGGCAGGTTTCTTTTACAGTGAACGCTTTTACGCCATCGCATTTTTCGCATTTCCTGAATGTCGCATCGGCGTATCCCAATCTTATCGTGATTCCCCTCTTCAATTCCTCAGAATGAGTGTCTGTCCATTTGCCGCTTAATCTTTCAAGCAAAGTGGTCTTTCCGTGATCAACATGGCCCACCATGCCTATGTTAAGGACTGGCTGCGGCTCCAGCTCATATTCCAGCTCTTGCTGCTGCCCATCTTTCTTCTTTTTAGCCATGTTTTTAATTTTTGAATATTTAATTTAGATTTGATATTCAAATTTTCCAATCCGAAAATTTTTAATGATTAAAAAGTATTTTGAGATTAATTGATTTAAGAATATTTATTCTTTCTTTTCCTCTTTTGCTTCTTTCGGCTCGTGCTTGTGCTCCTTTGGCTTTTCGTGTTCTGCCTTATGCTCTGCAGGTTGAGCTTTTTTCTCTTCTTTTGGTTTTGCTTCCCTGGCTTCTTCTGCCCCGGGCTTTCCTTCTGATTCTTTGCCGAATATTTCAGCAAGCTTTTTGGAGCCCTGCTTTGTGACCTTCAGGTTAATCTGGGAAATTTTGTCGTGTATCTTGTGCCCGCAGACAGTTTTTCTTTTCTTGATGCCCTTTGCATGCCGGCGAAATCCGATTCCCCCATATATCGTCAGGCTTTTCCTCATTCCAAGTATGCCTTTCCTCATGGGAAATCCGCAGTAATCAGAGCCTCCTGTGATGAGGAACTCATATCCGCTCATCTCAAAAGAGTCGCCTTTGACAGCTTCCCCTATGTTAAGGCCCATGAAAGGGCTTGCCATACTGTCCTTGACTTCCTTCTGGAATGTCTTTCCGCTTGACGGGTCCGAAATGCATAATTTGAAACTTGCCATGTCAAATACCTCCACAATAAGAACCTAAGTGAATCAAATCTATTTAAATATGTTGCGGCTTAGATTTTCGCAGCAGCCGCGCTTGGGGCATAGCTAACGTGCGGCGAGCTTCCGTCAATGAGCATGAAGAGGTCCTTCAGGAAATAAAATGAGGCAATTATAAAAGCAAATGGGATTAGGTTGGCCCATGCATTGAGGCTGAATGCGAACATTGCAAGGGGAAACATCATGGCTGAGAAAAACAGGAGCAGGGCTAAAAGCATGCTGTTCAGTATTCTCCTGCATTTTTTGAGGTTTCTGGAACTGTCAACATTGGTCAGTATAAAAGACAATGTTCCATGCATTGACTTAAGCCTTTTGAATATAAGGTGCAGGAGATAAAAAATAAGCATAGCGCCCAATGCATAAAACAGGTATAAAAAAACCGGATTATAGGACTGTATGATTAAGGATGCCTTTCTTATGATAAAAAAGGCCAACAATGCCACTATCGCAAGTATGAAAGCAAGCTTGGACTCAGAGCCCAGTTTTTTTGTTGAAAAATTCTCTATCTCCATCTGGTCAAAAAACCTCCTCATGTAGCCGGAGAATCTCTCCAGCCTAAGCCTTGTCCTTATCGGAGCCCTTGAATTGAAGAGATTATGCATGGCTTCGCTGTAATTTATGCCGATTGACATGAGTATTGCTGTGATGAATATGACTGCGGCCGTTATCGTCACTAAATCCACGCCTATTCCAAATTTTTCACTTTCCTTTGCGACAAGCAGGGAAAATTCCCCGACAGATATCATGGCTATGCTTGAAAAAAACGGCTGCTCGTTCTTGAAGTTCGCAAACAAAAATGTCAAAAACCCTATAGCGATGAACCGGGATACCAAAACAGCCAGTATCAGCACTGCAATAAAAGCAAGGTTGGATTCTATTGACTTAAAATTCACCAAAGTGCCCATTGCCATGAAAAAGATGGATGTGAATATTATCGCATAAGGATGCACTGCCCTCCCGTATTCTTTTGCATTAGGCAAGGATGCAATAAGGCTTCCTGCCAAAAATGCGCCTGCAGACGGGGTCAATCCGAGATAATAGGCAAAATAGCTGAATGTCGCCCCCATGCCAAGGGATAAAAATATCAGTGCAGACTCGTCGCTGTTATTCCTGAGTATTATGCCGACCGCATATTTCAGAATTCTCATTATTATCAGGTATGCAAACACCAATATCGCTATTGAAAATACTATATGCTCAAATACAGAAAGCAAGCTGCTGCTTGAGTCCTTTATCCCTGAAAAGAAGGTAAGGGCAAAAACCGCAAGTATATCTTCTATGATAAGTATTGCAACAAGCAACGGGATTTCTTTCCTCTTGAACATCTCCTTTTGCTCAAGCACTTTAATGACAACCCCAGTGCTTGTGAAAGAGAGGATAACCCCTACAAAAAGCGCCACTTTTGAGCTGAATCCTAAAAGCAAGGTTGTCTCGTATCCAAAAAACAGGACTATGGCAAACTTGAGGAGCCCTATCAAAATGGATCTTGCGCCCAGTTTCATCAGCTTTGAAATATCAAACTCCATTCCAATCGCAAAAAGTAGCAGGATTGCGCCTAAATCGGCCATCATATTGATCATATTCAGATCCTGGACAAGGTTTAACGCGCTTGGGCCTATTATCGCGCCTATGAGCAGCAATCCAAAAACAGGGGGTTGCTTGAATCTGGTTGCTATAATTCCTCCTACAATAGCGCACAAGAAAAGTATTCCTAAGCTGATAAGTTCGGTTGCCATTTCGATGACGTAACTTTGACTACATTCCCAACGCCATTACATTTTAAACTATATTGGTATACAAAAATGTATATTAATAGCTGAAAACTATATTAACTTATATATAAAGGTTGTGGTTTGAATATTTTAGAATTATTATTTGCTATATGGAAAAGAAAGAATGGCAACTCTACAACTAAAACTAGACAAATTAAAGATAGCATTACTTCACCTCATTATAATGAACCGAAGCAGTAGAATTGCAATTGCATCAACAATTAGCTGAAGAGGGCAAAAAAACTAAATTATTTTTAAGTGAGATAATCAACATGGATACTATTTGATATGTTTTTTTAATAATCCAATAAATCTTAAATCTGATTTTCCCGAAACATTTTTATTCATACGTGAAACAAAACTCTTGTGGAAGAAGGACAAAAGCCGGTAAAATCATTCTGGAAGAAATATGAGTTTATAATTATAGCCGCAGCCACATTGCTGTTTGTCTATCTTGTTGTTTTTTCCAGCCAGAAAGCCAATTTTTTTCTTGGAAACGGGCTGATTGTCTATCTCACCCCAAGCCAAAAATCATTTTCAATGCATTATGGCGACATTGGCAAAGCGGAATTTGATGTAAGCATTGAAAATTTTGCCTACTGCAAAGCATCGTGCTCTTACTCTTTCAATGACCGGAGCAGGAATGAAGTTATTGACAGCGGAGTTTTTGGCATCAAGATAGGGCAGCATGCTGCAAAATCCTACAACCTCAGCGTCAGGAGGCTGGGAAGCGGCCAGGATATCTACAGCTTTGACATCGCATGCCGCAGCATCTCATCACCATTGTGCCTGACAAAAGGAATTGAAAAATCAAGGTCATCTCTTGTGACTGTCAATTATGACTTAACTGAAACTGAAAAGGAATTGAAAGGCTCGCTAAAGCAGAATGTCACAAAACTGCTTGGGTTTTTGGCCGGTGTTGATGCAATGCAGCAAAAGCTGAGCCAAAGATATTTCGAGCTTGGATTCAAGGTAAACCTCAAAAACTTATCCAGGGAAAAGGGGGAAATCGATGACATATACGGCAAATTCGCCATCTCCGCGGAAAACCTGAGAAGCCTGTGGTCGACAGAAAACTACAGCAGGATAAGCCGGCTTTTCAACCAAAGCTTTTTTGAGGAGCTTGAAAATATTGAAAAATCAATAAAAAGGCTGGACGGGGAAATAGACAATATTGCCGCATTGCATAACGGGCTGCTCTCAAGGCTTGCTGCCCTTGAAAAAAATTTCAGGGCTTTGGAAAGCTTTGCTGTCATGCTGGAAAACGAAGAAGGCCTGGATGCGGCTGTCAGGAGCTTCAATGCAGTTTCTTCCGCACTTACAAACAATACATTTGAAAACTACAGCTCAGCAACTAACGGCATTGGAATGATTGAAAGCCAGCACGGCCTAATCATAAGCGGCACAAAGCCGGCATCAGCAAAGCTGTTCTTTGATGCAGAGCATTCCCTGAAATTTGACAGCGATTTTTTGTGCAGCCTCATGCAAAACTGCAAAGAGAATTTTTCTGTTTCAAATGCGGTCAAAAAAACAGAGAAGTTCCTGAAAAATTATCCCGATGATTTAATGCTGAAAGAGGCTTGCTCTTCCCTAAATGAGCTTAATAACCTGTATATCGGAGCAAGAAACAAAACCCTGGATTTTATCGCGAATAAGAGCATTGCATTCCCTTCAGACAGCGAGTTTATCGCATTTGCGTCCGGCTTCAGGGACAATGAGGCAAGAAGAATAAACAATTCTTACTTTGATTCGCTTGAAAAGCTAAGGCAGGAGAACATGACGGATTCTGACGCCCTGAAGCTGGCTGAAGAGAGCCTGCCGAAAAACCGGACAGATTTTGAGCAGTTGCAGTATAACGGATCAGTCAATGTGACATTACACTTGTTGTCAAAATCAAGCCCTTCAAATAAAACAATGGAATTGCTTGGAAAATGCGCAATGTACGGCAAAACTGCAAAGCTGGGCAGTTTCATTTTTGATGCCGTAAATCCCGTGATAAACTACACCATAATCCAGAGAATAGACACAACGCTTTCTGACAACCTGCCTGTATGCTGCGTCTTTAACGACTGCAGGCCATGCTGCAGAAGCGAGTCATGCATTAATGACCCTAAAACATTTCCCGTGATATTCCTGCACGGGCATTCGCTTGCAAAAAGCAATTCCCCTGAATTTTCGCTTGACGCCTTCAACAAGCTGCAGTCAAAACTGCAGGATGACGGCTACCTGAATGCAGGCATTGTGTCATTATACTCCAAAAATGAGCCGTCACAAATGGGGATATGGGGCCTGTCGGGCAAGCCTATAACTGTAAAAGTAAGCTATTACTTTGACGCTTTCAGGAAAGAGGACAAATATGTCGTCATACCCACAAAAAGCGAAAATATAGACACTTATGCATTGAGGCTGAAGGATTTGGTTGAAATCGTGAAAGAAAGGACAGGCAGGCCAAAAGTGGACATAATCGCGCATTCAATGGGGGGATTGGTTGCAAGAAGGTACATCCAGATATTTGGAGAGAATGACATTGACAAATTCATAATGATAGCGACTCCAAACAAGGGAGTATCGGGAGCAGTCGGGGATTACTGCGGGCTTGTAGGGGAAAACAGGGAATGTGTTGACATGCAGGAGAGCAGCCTATTCATGAACAAGCTGAACAATCCTGCAAATCAGCCGGGAAAAATAAGGATGTACACTATAATCGGCCGGGGATGCCAGATGAAATTTGGAAATGGCGATGGTATAACCACAGTTGAAAGCGCAAGCCTGCAGAATTCAAGGGCTTATTATATAAATGGAACATGCAGTGGACTTTTTGGGGAAATGCTCCATACTGCAATACTGGACATAGACCAGTATCCAAAAACCTATGAAACCGTAAGAGAGATATTAAAAGAATGATTATTTCTCCGCATTCTCAATATATAAAGTTCTTGTCGGGAACGGAATTATTATCTTGTTCTTGTTCAGTGCAAAATATATTGCTGCAAGAGCCGCTTCCTTTGACTCAATTTTTTTCTCAATGGAGCTTATCCAAAAAAAAGCCCTGAATTTAAGCGCGAACTCCCCAAGCTCCTCGAAAACAACACATGGCTCCGGGTCATTTATGATTGTCTTCACTTTTTTTATTTCATCGAATACTATTTTCTTGACTTTCTCGGCATCAGAGCCGTATTTAACTCCAAATTCTACGGTAACCCTTGTCTTGGGCATCGGCTTATGATAATTGTAAATTTTTGAATCGGCAAGCTTGCCGTTTGGTATTATTATCAAGTCGCCGTCCGGGCTTTTTATCTTAGTGCTTCTCAGCCCTATGTCAGCCACAAGGCCTTGGGTGCCGTCGTCAAGCTTTATGAAGTCATCAACTGTTATGCTCTTGTCCACAATCAAGGAGACTCCCCCGAATATATTTCCAAGAGTGTTCTGCAGCGCAAATGCCACAGCCAGCCCTGCAATGCCCAAGCTTGCGAGCAAAGGCCCGACTTTTATGCCCCAAATATCGAGGATGAAAATCAGCCCTATGAAGCTTAAAGTGATCCTTGAGAACTTCTGAAAAAGGGACACAAGCTCATCATCAACTTTTGATTCAGTTCTTGAAGCGAATTTGCTGCCCCAGTTGCTGATAAAAATGTCGACAACAACTATTGCTATGTATGTGACAGCTGCTATTATGAGGCTTGAGATTCCATGCTCTGTTACGTCAAGGATATCGCCGCTTATCCTGTGGGGGAGTATTGCAAGCCTTACACCGACTAAAAGCAGAATCAGGGATATTGGCTTGTTTGTCCTTGCAACTACCCTATCGTCAATATCGGTTTTTGTCTTTTTTGTCAGCTTCAGTATTACTCTCTGCGACACAAAAACAAAAATTTGCGAAAACGCAAAGAAGACAAAAAGTATTATGGCTGAATGTGCATACTTGTTCGGGGTTATGCTGTTGAGCAGTTCAAGAACCATGAAAAATGCAAATTACTTCGGATATTTATAGTTTTGCATTAAGATTTCAAGGGATCATGGACGAAATTGATTAGATCCAAAAACTTAGAACGGCCTTTGGAAGTATTGTTGATTAAGAATTATGGGAGGAAGCAAGGAGATCATACTATGATGTATGGCATTACAGTGATGATCTTGTCGGTGTTCTGATTTTGATGAAGCAATATGGGGTTATAGGGCACACTTCCGAAAAAGTCATTGATAGGATTATGCATGCATTTGGATTTTCAATGGATGATGTTCCAATAGACCCAAGCTTTAATCCCAGAAGATTTCTTTCTGATGAAGCTGTGATAAGGTACATGACAAAGTAATCTTCTTAAATCTAAATTCAACAAACCTTTATAAACCAATATTCCTTCTTTAAAGTAAAATGGACTGGGGAATGAAGAACAGGCTTGCAAGGGTTTTCAATGCAAAGAGCGGCAAGACTCTGATGCTTGCTGTTGACCATGGCTATTTCCAAGGGCCTACAACAGGATTGAAGAAGCCTAGGGAAACAATTGACCCTTTACTGCCTTATTCTGACTGCCTGTTTGTGACAAGGGGCATTTTGAGGAATTGCGTAAGTTCAGCAGTAAATACGCCTATCTTCCTAAGGATGTCCGGCGGCCCAAGCGTTTTGGGAGAGCTGTCAAATGAAGATTTAACTACATCCATGAAAGAAGCCTTGAGATTGAATGCAGCCGGTGTTGGAGTTTCTATATTTGTAGGGGAAAAAAATGAGGACAGGACAATCTCTAATCTTGGAAGGCTTGTCAATGAGGCAGAGGAATATGGGATGCCCGTGCTTGCAATAACTGCTGTTGGAAAGGAAATGGCAAGAGATGCAAGGTACCTTGGATTGGCATCAAGAATTGCCGCGGAAATGGGCGCTCATATTGTAAAGACTTATTATTGCGAGGAAGATTTTGAGAAAGTTGTGGAAGGCTGCCCTGTTCCTATTGTAATTGCCGGCGGGAAAAAAATTCCTGAGAGAGATGCATTGCAGATGGCGCATAATGCAATATTGAAAGGCGCTGCTGGCGTTGACATGGGAAGGAATATTTTCCAGTCAGAAAATCCAGTTGCGATGATACAGGCAATAAGGGCTATTGTCCATGACAATTATTCTGTTGACGAGGCTTTTGAATTGTTTAATAAACTGAAAGGCAATGAAGCCATTAAGGCAATTGAATAGGTTGCACAGTTACTAAAACCGGATGCCGCGCATCCATTAAAACATCTGCCACTTTCACTCCATTAAGCCACGCTGTCTCGATTGCGTCACGAACTTCTTTTAGCGTTGCTATTTTCCCTTGTGAATCAAGTCTTTTGACCATCAGATTATAAATTTCAGTGGCATTTTTTGGTTTTCTCCTACCAAAAGATTGCATAAACACTTCAAACTCTTCAGTGAAAGCATAAGCTAGAGCTTCCTGAACCAAATGCGCACCAGTCTTTTTTATTTCCTTTTCGATTCCTTTATAGGATTTTCTTAAAATATCACTTTCCCTTCCTGGCTATAAGCCCAAAATCATTTAAAGTTGAATTAGTTGGATGAATCAACAACCTTTTTATAAAACCTTTATTATCTTTTTTATTATGCGCGTTGCAGTCTATTACAACAACAAGGATGTAAGGATAGAAGAAATGCCAGTTCCCGAAATCAATGAAGATGAAATTCTGATAAAGATTGTTGCAAGCGGCATATGCGGCTCTGATGTCCTTGAATGGTACAGGATTAAGAAAGCACCGATTGTGCTGGGGCACGAGATTGCAGGCACTGTCCATAAAGCTGGAAAAAATGTAAAGAATTTCAAAATTGGAGACAGGGCGACTGCAACACATCATGTTCCATGCATGAAATGCCATTATTGCCGAAATGGGCATCACACAGCCTGTGAAACATTGCACAAAACCAATTTTCATCCTGGCGGATTTGCAGAATATGTCAGGATTCCAAAAATGAACGTAGAGCTTGGCACCTTAAAGCTGCCTGATAATGTCTCATTTGACGAAGGCACTTTTGTAGAACCATTAGGCACTGTTGTAAGGGCGCAAAGATTGGCAAACTTAAAAGAAAATCAAACATTGCTTGTTGTGGGAAGCGGCGTTTCCGGTTTGATGCATATCAAGCTTGCAAAAGCTAACGGAATCAAAAAAATAATTACAGTTGATATTAACGAATATCGCCTGGATGCGGCTAAAAGATTTGGAGCAGACTTCGTTTTTGATGCAAGAGAGGATATTCTTGAAAAATTAAAGGAAGCAAATGAAGGAAGACTGGCAGACTTGGTAATTGTCTGCACGGGCGTCCTATCGGCGGCAAAACAGGCGCTTCAATGCATCGATAAAGGAGGCACAATATTGTTCTTTGCAGTCCCAAGGCCGGATGAAATATTTGACATTCCAATCAATGACTTTTGGAGAAATGAAGTGAAAATCATGACTTCCTATGCAGCTGCTCCCGACGACTTGAAAGAATCTTTGCAATTGATGGCAAGCGGCAAAATTAACATGAAAGATATGGTAACTCACAAGCTAAAATTTGATGAAATCCAGAAAGGATTTAATTTGGTTGCAGAGGCAAAAGATTCATTGAAGGTAATTGTGGAGCCAAATAAGTGATGAACTATTTTCTAAAATATATATCGTAGTATGAAAGAAAAAAGCCGCCAATCGGCAGCACAGATGATTGACACTCACCTGCTCGAAAGAGCACCTGGGTTCAAATCCTGAAAAGGACAATTTTTCTGGGTGAAAATCCCAGCCGCGGCGCATTTACTCGCCAATATTTTAACTTTAGGCATAAACTTAATAAACAATCATAAACACTCAGTCAGAATGCTACAAATTAAAAAATACATTCCAGACGAGATTTATAACTGATGGTTCCTTGCATCTTTTATTGCCGTTGCTTTAGGGATTATATTTCTTAAACTAAATCTATCAAGCACTCTGAATATAGCTTTTTTGCTCTTAATAATAATAGTTTTAATTTTGTATAAATTAAATGTTAAATTTTCACATATTGTAGAACATATCACATTTTGGTTTGCTCTTTTAATCATAACATTAGTTTCCTTTGCTTATATAGCTTCAATTACAATGGAATTTAATATTGCAGCAATAACTCTAACAGCTTCCTCTTTATTGATGGTAATATTTCCGTTGAGCTCGCATCTTAGAAACTTTTGGTTAATGAGAAGTCCAAAAGGACCAGTGGTAATAGCAATCGTTATGATCACAATAACCTATATTGTTATCGCTTTTTTGATTATACTGCTATTTTTACCCTTATATAGTTTAAGTGGAATATTTGAAGAAAGTGACATACTAAAAATTACTAACCATACTAAAATCACAGGTAAAGCTGACCTATTTTATTTTAGCTCTTTGGTGTTTTATTCAACAATATTTGGTGACTTTGAAGCTAAAGGCTATTCTAGAATATTGGTTATTTTAGAACTTTTAATTAGTTTTATAATTCACATCATCATATTAGGGGTTATTATATCATCTTTTAATTTGAATAGAAACAAAAATGAAAATTTAAGAAAGCTACATAGCATTAAAAAATCTAACCACCTATAACCGCTGTCTTTATATCTTCCCTGCACTGGCACTCATTATACTTTATTTTTGGTATGACTTGCAGAAGCAATTTCTTCACATTTTCAGCATTCTTGTGCATTATCTTCAAAACCATTTCTATATTTACACCTTCCTCACTTGAATGCCAGCAGTCATAGTCAGTCGACATCGCAACAACAGCATAGCATATCCCAGCTTCCCGTGCCAGAACAACTTCCGGAACAGTTGACATGTTGATGACATCAGCTTTCCATTGCCTGAAAAGATGGCTTTCTGCTTTTGTAGAAAACCTCGGGCCTTCAATTGTAATTACAGTTCCCTTTTTGTGGTGCTCAAGCTTCATTTCAGCAGCAGTTTCAGAAAGAATTTTCCTCAGTTTTGCGCAAAATGGCTCTGCCATCGGGATATGGCACACTTTGTCAGCATCATAGAATGTTGATGCTCTTTTTGTTGTCCTGTCAATGAACTGGTCAATAAAGACAAGGTGCCCGGGCTTAATCTCTTCTCTCAAGGAGCCGCATGCGGACGTTGCAATTATATGGGTGCAGCCCTGCTCTTTCAAGGCCATGATGTTTGCGCGAAAATTCACATTGCTGGGCATGATTGAATGCTTTTTCCCATGCCTTGCAAGAATCACTACATCAACATTGCTTATTTTTCCAGTTGTCAGCGGGCTTGATGGCTTTCCAAATTTTGTAGAAACAGAAATCTCTTTTGCATCCTTTAAAATTTTAGGGTCTTCCAGCCCGGAGCCGCCTATGATGCCGATTTTTATATTCATTTTTCAACAGCCTTAACTTTTAACGGGCTCTTTATTGCCTTATCGCTTATAATCGCAGAATTCCCGCTTGGATCTTCAATTATCAGCTTCTGCCTTTCCTTTCCCCAAGTTATATTTAATATTTTTTTAAGCAAATTTTTTGCCTTTTTCTTGTCGCTTTCATCCTCTTCCATCTCCTTTGCTGCCTCAATCTGGTACTTGACCCTGTTCAGTATGCCCTCAATGTTTGTCACATAGCCTTGGGATGCAGGCCCTGGCGTTATTGTAGCGAGGTGCGGCAGTTTTACAGTTGCCTCGGAAGATTTCACAACCCTGACTTTCATGTCCTCCTCGCTGGAAATCTCGAACTCGTACTTTACAGGCTCCTTCTGGTCCGTAGCTTCAACATCTGCCTTGTGGTACTTGCAGCTGTTGCATGTCATGGAAAAAAGAAGGACTTTGCCGAAATAAGGCACCTCAGTTTCCCTTTCAGCCAATATCAAAGTAGCCTCATGGCATAGCGGGCACTGCTGGTGCTCAAAATCATCTTCCTTGGGCATAAATCACAGAATGAATATTTTGTTTTTATAGTTTATGGTTTTGCAGGGCTTCAGAATCTGTAAAAAAATGCTTGAATAAGCTAAATCTTTTCTACAGGCATTACCGATATATAGCCAATGTCTCTTAACTTTTTCTCCAGTATATGGTAGTGCCCCCAAAGAATTTTTGCCCGGTTGTAAACGCCATCAAACACCAATTTTCCTGCAATTTCTTCTTTTCTTTCAACGATTTTTCCGTTAATCTTAACCTCATTTGGATGGTATATTTCATCACCCCTGACCGCATATCCGGAATTGCGCAGCATCCTTAATGCCGCTCGCCTTTCTCTTGTTCTGTCTAACCATTCCAAGAAACCGAGCCTTGGAGGTCTTTCTGCATTAATAGAAGCTGAATGCATTTGAGTGGCTTCAGGTTTGAGTTGCATTTGCGATGCTGATCCAGTGAATACTGCTGCCAATTCGCCTAGATTTACTCCGCCTTTAAGCTCATTTCTTAAGAATGCACCAACATAGTGCGGAAGAGACCCTACTCCGTCTCGAAGTGAGGTTGGCACATCAGAAAAATATTTTGAAGCTGTATCTTCTAGCGGTAAAATAATACTCTTCCCCCAATGATTAAATTAAAAACCTACTCTTCGTACTCAGCCACTTCTTCCATCTCAGCTTTCTTTTCGCCCTTTGCTGCCTTGGGCCCCCTGTATATATACGCGCCCTTTGGCACAGCTGCAATCCAGTTCTCTCCAAAGCCCGCTATATCACCTTCAAGCGCATCGCAGGTTTTCTTGAGCTTGTTGATTGCCCTTTTCAGCTCGACTAAATCCTTGTCTTTCAAAGGTTTGATGTTTATCAGGGCTATAGTGGCAGGATCCCTCTCCCTTAAAGCGTCAAGAATGGGCTTTATGTGCTCAAACTCCTCAATCACAAACGGCCTCACCATCAGCTTTGACTTTGCATCTGCATGAGCCTCGCTCCCAAGCTCAACATATCCCTGCTCAGGCTCCTCGAACATTTCAGAACCGGAGGTCGAGCCCAATTTTTCCTTAAGTTTGTTAAAAAATCCCATCAAAATCACCTTTTGCAATATTTTTAGCGCTCAATTTTTAAACTGCTTTCCCTTACATGATGCAGATATATAAATGTTTCTATTCTGGGGAGTAGTGAAAGTAAAATTTTGGTTAAGTAAAAATCTAAGGAGGAATAGTGTAAACTATCTTGAACATCAAAATAAATCTAACTGAGGCTCCTCTTGGGCTTTCGCCCTAAATGCTATTTCTTTTTGTAGTTTTCTATCTAATCCGCCTTCTGCGGATAATTGATAATTGGGAAGCCCTGCATTTAATGTATGCTGTCTGCCGGTCCTTGCTCTTGCAGGATAATCCAATTTTAATTCTGCTCTTATATAGCCTTTAGCTGTTGCGCTTTCCATCATTCTTCTATACTCATGGACAATATCAATTGAGCAGTAGCTGTCCGTTCGTAATACGCAAAGGCAATAATCACACCCAATTATTTGTTGCCTTTACTATAACAGCTCTTTGTATTGCATTCCACATTCCACCAAAACCTTTTTATAATAGCCGGATTACCAAAAAGCCTTAAAATGGTGCAGAGAATAGGGGGATTGAGGCGAAAGACCAGGTACAAATTCACTAAAGGGCTAAGGGCAAAAGGCAAAATCAGCCTGACAAACTATTTTAGGTCCTTTAGCCTTGGCGACAGGATTCACCTGGCTGTTGAATCGGGAGTGCAGAAAGGAATGTACCATCCCCGCTTCATGGGCAAATCCGGAACAATAAAAGGAAAAAGGGGCAGGTGCTACGAAGTCAAAATAAATGATTTTGGCAAGGAAAAAATTTTAATAGTGCACCCGGTCCATCTTAGAAAAGCATAAAAAATGGCAGACGTACAAATAATAGCTGAAACGCCAATCAATATGTACCAGCTGAAGAAAGAGCTGGACAAGATAAAGAAACGGGACAGCGAGCTCAATTTCAGGGCCAACAGGACTGATGAGTACCTGCAGCAGGTTGCAACCCTTAAGAATCCTGAAGAGCTTTTTGAAAAGATAATGAAGCTGAACATCCCAAGGCTGAGGGAGCAGCATGTGCACAAGATTATAGACATTGCCCCTTCAACTTTAAATGAGCTTAAGACATTGCTGCAAGGCTACACCATCACAATCAACAATGAATCAATGAAAAAGATTGTTGACGCTATAAGCGAATTCTTCGAAAAAAAATAAACTTTGGCTTTGTTGAAAATTCAAGGTCAAAAATCATGCTTAGCTTGAATTTTCAGCCCCGAAATCTCGCCTAAATGATGAAAGGCACAATAGCCTGCCTGTTTTATTGCAGGGCCTAAGCGTCGAGTTTTCGTTATGCATAATCTTTATAAACTCAGGAAATTCTGCAGCTAAAAAATGTCGGAAAACAATATTTCCGAGCAGTGACATGCGAAAGCTTGAGTTGATCGCGAGCTTGCTATTGGCATGCGAGTGACTCAGTAAGATGTGAGAGCTCGTCTCTCACTCGCTCATTCACCCACTCGCTCACATGCCACAACTCACAAGCATCTACTTAGCTCGCTTATATCGGGCAAAAACCCGGAGGTTTTTGATAATGAGGGTGGAAATAAGCTCAAAGCACCTTAGCATCAGCCACAGGCTTGCGGCAGAAATGAACCTGCTTTCAAAAAAATTCAATTACCGGGATTACTCGAAAATAGAGGACATTGACAATGTGCTGCTCAACCGGAACATATCTGTCGAGGCAAAAAAGAGGCTACTGATCGGAAAGCTTCACAGCCTTATAGCAAAGGCTTTCGCGATTGACAAAAGAAAAATAACAAAAAACGGGTTCAGTTCCCTCGCAAGCAGGCTGCTCGGCATAAGGAAAGTGGTGATGAAGCTGAGAAGCCTAAACCAATACATGGAAACCATGTTTTTGGCTGACTTAAATTTTTTACAAATAAAAATTCCGCTTCAGAACAGGAAACTGGACAGCGGCAAAGGCATTATAAAAAATGAACTTGAAGCGCTTGAGTATACTGCCTACCAGCTTATAGGGGAAGCTGTGATGCTTGATAAGAGGCTGCTGTCAGAATACAAGCATAAGGAAAAAAAGATGCTTACCGAAGAAAAGGCCGAAATCAGGGACCTTGGCATGATACTCCGCAAGGAATCGGAGGCCCTGGAGCACCTTGAAGCGAAAATCCCGCCTCCAAGGCATTTGCCATTTGCGCTGATGAAAGATCCGCTGTTCACGCAGTGGGTTTCAAGAGTGCTTGCGCTTTTGTCGTACATTGAGCATTTATACAGCAAAGAGACAGGAATCTTCAGGGAGCTTAAGAAGAGCAAGCCGGCAAAGATCAGGATCGGCAAAAAAATAATCCATCTTGCAAAAGAGCGCTCAAAGCTTTTGGACATTATGGAAGAAAAGATGCTCTCGATGGGAAAAATCAGGCTGGACAGCGGGCTTAAAAGGGAATTGCGCAATTTAACGGCAACAATAACGCTTTGAAAATGGAACTTCAGGAAAAGAGCAGCAAGGAGGAAACAGCCATTGTGCTGGATTTCCTGCCAAACGGCTATCCTCATGACGAAAGGCCCATGTACATGAAGACACCCATAGCACAAGCCATCGGGAAAGGGCGCTTTGTGCTTCTTGAGCTGGTGCCGAAAAAGGGAATACATTTACAGCCGTTTGAGGAAGTTTATATAGGTGACGGAAAAAGAGACAAAATACACCACATTGTCGGCAAGATTATGCCAAGCAAGCTGACAGCAACTGCAAAGTCAGAGCTTGAATTTGTGATAAAAGACATCATACAAAAGGACGGTAAAAAATTTGTCGAGTTCTTCAACAAAGCCCAGCCTTTGAGCACAAGGATGCACCAGCTGGAGCTTTTGCCCGGGCTGGGAAAAAAGCATATGTGGCAGATTATTGAAACCAGGCAGGAAAAGCCGTTTGAAAGCTTTTCAGACATCAAAAACAGGGTGAAGCTGATGCCTGACCCTGAAAAAATTGTCATTAAAAGGATACTTCAGGAGCTGGAAGGCTCTGAAAAGCACAAGATTTTTGTAGACATCTAGAAATTCTAAAATGCGCCATTCGAAAGAAATTAAAATCTGGAGCTTAAGCACCTCTGAAGCCGAAATAAAAGGCTTCATCAAGGCTTGGGTTGCAATATCCGCTGCATTTGCAATTTTATTAAGCAGGCCGGTTTTTTCTCCTGGCTTTTATGCAAAATTTGTTCTGGCTTCCTTGACTGTCGGAACAGGCTTTTTGCTTCATGAGCTTGGGCATAAGGTTGTGGCCCAGAGATACAAATGCTTTGCGGAGTTCAGATCATTTGACTTGATGCTGGTTCTTGCGGTAGCGATGTCTTTTTTTGGCTTTATAATGGCCGCGCCCGGTGCAGTTATGGTATCGGGAAAAATCAATAAGTCTAAAAACGGCATGATTTCAGCGGCAGGCCCGGTTGTAAACCTTTTACTGGCAGCAATTTTTCTGGCGCTCATCTTTGCGCCGCTGCCAAAATTATTTAAAGACGCATCACACTACGGCTTTGCGGTTAATTCTTGGCTGGCTTTGTTCAACATGATTCCTTTTTGGCTTTTTGACGGCTGCAAGGTGCTGAAATGGAGCAAAGCGGCATACGGCTCCATTGTTTCGGTTGCTGTTGTGTTTATGCTGCTGCAAAGCTTCATAGGTTTAGGTTAAAATGGAAAAAAATATTTGCCCAAACTGCGGCAGAAATCTTACTGAAAGCGAGATCTACTGCTATTTTTGCGAATTTGACCTCTCTAATTTGAGGGAAAAAGAAGAAACGAAAAGGAAAAAGCGCCCGGCTAAGCATTGATTTGCCCCGGGCGGCTAAATTTTTCAAATTCCTGTGAAAAAACGGGCAAAATTTTTATCGTCGGGAAATATCAAAAAGCGGATTTTCTCCGGGAAAAACTTTAAAAATTTTGAAATTTTTCATTAAAAATATCGTCGGTGAGCGTAAAAAAAGAAAAGATTTAAATACTAGCTTTATAATTATTTTTTAAATTCGAAAAGAGGTAATTTCAAACCGTGATTATAAAATGAGCGAATTTGGATTGCACGTTACTGTTGATGCATCCGGGTGCAACAAGCGCAAATTGGCGTCCGTCACCCTGGTGTATGATATTCTAAACAAGCTGCCTGAGAAAATTGGCATGACTAAGATGACACTTCCTTATGTAGTCAAATGGATGGACAAGTTCTCTGCCGGCACTGAGGGGATTTCAGGATTTGTGATGATTGCAGAAAGCCACATAAGCATTCATACTTTCCCTGACCAGGATTATGTCTTTATGGATATCTTTTCCTGCAAGGAATTTGACGCTGAAAAGGCGGTGAAATATCTTGCCGGGGCATTTGAATCGGCAAAATACTCTAAAAATATAGTAAAGAGGGGACTGGATTTCCCGCGAAAAATAAATTCACCGGGGAAAATGATTCTGACACATATGTGATTGGTAAAGTTTAAAAAATCACCCTTATTCTTTCAATTGCCATGGATTGCATTAAGAGTCCCTGTAATTTCTTGGAATTGCCTGATGATTGCTCAAGCTACCATAAATCGCAGGCTGTGATACTCCCCGTGCCTTATGAGAAAACCACTTCTTATCTGAAAGGAACAAAAAAAGGGCCTGACGCAGTCATCAGGGCTTCTATGCAGATTGAGAGCTATGATGACGAGCTTGGAAACGTGTTTGAAGCAGGAATCTGCACCCTGAATCCATTGGAGATAAGTGCAGGGCCCGAGCTGATGGTTCGTGAAATTGCCGGGGCTGTCAAAAAGCTGCTGGACGACGGCAAATTCATTGCCGTACTGGGGGGAGAGCACTCAATAACCAGCGGCGTTGTCGGCGCTTTTAAGGAAAAATTCAAGGACATAAGCGTTTTGCAAATTGACGCGCATGCGGATTTAAGGGAAGAGTATCAGGGAAGCAGGCACAGCCATGCATGCGCGATGCGCCGGGTTCTTGACATCTGCCCGGTAGTGCCGGTGGGAATAAGGAGCATAAGCAGCGAAGAAGCTGAATTTGCAGGCAAAAGCAAGTTCAGAATTTTCTGGGCGAAGGATATAGTTGGAAATGACGCATGGGTTGATGATGCGATTTCCCTGCTTTCCAAAAATGTTTACATAACGCTTGACCTGGACGGCCTTGACCCAAGCATAATGCCCTCTGTCGGCACTCCGGAGCCTGGCGGCATTGGATATTATGAAACTCTCAAATTCCTGAGAAAGGTTTTCCGGGAGAGAAATGTCGTCGGATTTGACATTGTCGAGCTTTGCCCAAGCAAGGGTAACATCAACCCTGACGTGGCTGCCGCAAGGATATTGTATAAGATGATAGGATATAAATTCATGAAAAGCGGAAAATAGAAAACTATTAAAACAAAAGTGATTTGCATCAAGCAACAGAATTGAAATGGGAAATGTATTGATTATCGGGGCAGGGGGTGTAGGCAGCGTTGCAGCGCATAAATGCGCGCAGATTAATGGCGTTTTCTCCAGGATAACTCTTGCCAGCAGGACTCTGGAAAAGTGCAGGGGGATACAAAAGGACATTCACGAAAATACCGGCAGGCTTATTGACATAGCGCAGGTTGATGCCGACAATGTTCCTGAAACTGTTTCCCTGATAAAAAAAGTAAAGCCTGATGTTGTCATAAATGTAGCCCTTCCCTACCAGGATCTTTCAATCATGGAGGCGTGCCTTGAGGCAGGAGTGAATTACATCGACACAGCAAACTACGAGCCGAAGGATGTTCCGAAATTTGAATACAGCTGGCAGTGGGCATACCACGAGCGGTTCAGGAAAAAAGGAATAATGGCTGTGCTTGGATGCGGGTTTGACCCGGGAGTTTCAAATGCCTACTGCGCCTATGCTCAAAGAAACATTTATGATGAAATCCGCACAATTGATATCGTGGACTGCAATGCGGGCTCTCACGGGCATCCGTTCGCAACGAACTTTAACCCTGAGATAAACATAAGGGAGATAACCCAAAACGGAAAATACTGGGAAAGCGGCAGGTGGATTGAGACAAAGCCCATGGAGATAAGCGTTGATTTTGACTATCCGGAGGTTGGGCCAAGAAAAAGCTACCTGCTTTTCCACGAGGAGCTCGAGTCTCTTGTCAGGCACATAAAAGGGCTGCAAAGGATAAGGTTTTGGATGACTTTCTCGGAAAATTACCTTACTCATTTAAGAGTGCTTCAAAATGTCGGCATGACGAGGGTTGATGAAGTCGAATTCGAAGGCAAAAAGATTGTCCCGATACGTTTCCTCAAGGCATTGCTGCCGGATCCGGCTTCGCTTGCTCCAAATTACACGGGAAAAACAGCAATAGGGTGCGTTTTTGACGGGATAAAGAACGGCAAGCGCAAAAAAATATTCATCTATAACATATGCGACCATGCCGAGTGCTATAAGGAAGTCAAGGCGCAGGCCGTTTCCTATACTGCAGGAGTCCCTCCGGTGATAGGCGCTATGATGATTATTCAGGGCAAATGGAAAGGCCAGGGTGTCTTTAACGTTGAGCAGCTTGAGCCAGAGCCTTTTATGGAGATGCTGAACAAGCATGGATTGCCGTGGCAACAGGTAGAATTCCGCAGTTCGATATTGGAACAGTGAAGACTCCTTCATTTGTGATAGATGAGGGGTTGTTGGAAAAAAATCTTAAGGTTCTTTACAGTGTCAAGCAGCGCACAGGCGCAAAGATACTGCTTGCGCTCAAGGCCTATTCTGCATTCAGCACCTTTCCTTTGATTAAAAAATATCTGGACGGAGTGTGCGCAAGCTCGCCAAACGAGGCAAGGCTTGGCAAAGAAGAGTTTGGGAAGGAAGTTGTTGTAGCATCTCCCGCTTACACGGACGGGGACATTAGGCAGCTTGTAAAATACTCGACATGCATAATATTCAACTCATTCAGCCAATTAAAAAAATTCAGGAAAACTGCGGTTTCCCATGGGATTAAATGCGGCATAAGAATAAACCCAGAGTATTCCGAGGCGCCGGCAGAGATGTACAATCCGTGCGGCCCCCGCTCCAGGCTGGGAGTTACAATAAGCAATTTTGACGAAAAAGAGCTTGAAGAGGTAAGCGGAATGCATTTTCATGCATTGTGCGAGCAGGATTCCGATGCGCTGCAGCGCGTACTGGAAGCTGTCGAGAAAAAATTTGGAAAATACCTAAGCAAAATGAAATGGGTCAATTTTGGCGGCGGCCATCACATAACGAGGGAAGGCTATGACATTAATTTGCTGTGCGCTCTTATCAATTCTTTCAAGAAAAGGCACAATGTGCAGGTTTATCTTGAGCCCGGAGAGGCTGTTGCCCTGAACGCCGGCTTTTTGGTTGCTTCGGTAATAGACATTGTCCACAATGAAATGGACATCGCAATTTTAGACGTTTCGGCGGAAACCCACATGCCCGATGTGCTGGCAATGCCCTACACACCTGAGATTGCAGGCGCGAAAATTGCCTCAAAATTGTCACAGGAAGACAGGAAAAGATATCCATATGTCTGCAGGCTTGGAGGCCTGACGTGCCTTGCGGGCGACGTGATAGGGGATTACGCGTTTCCAAAAAAGCTTTCCATAGGCGAAAAGCTTGTTTTTACGGACATGGCAATATACAGCATGGTCAAGACAACGACTTTTAACGGCGTCAATCTTCCTTCAATATCTGTTTACAATCCGGAAAGCGGAAAAATAAAAATCATAAAAGAATTTGCATATAGGGATTTTAAGGATAGGCTGTCATGATTTTATAATAAAATCAAAAATATGTTCTTTTTTTCAAGAATTATCCAAAAATTTGCAATTACCGGGCTAATTTTCTTAAAATAATGTTTTTTATCATATATAGACGTGAAAATCAGGCAGGCGCTTCTTATTTTGCATTAAAAAATATTTTTTTCGGCAAAAATATTTAATATTTTAGTAAGATTTATAAACAATGAAATTTCTTATTGGGGCAAGCATGAAATCAAAAAATAACTCCAGCATGTCCGATGCCCATAAGCAAAAAAAACACATTAACGGTTCTAATTATTCCAAAGCCAATGGCTTTTTTTCAAATTCTTTTTCAAAATTCGAGCGGCTTGAAGCTCTGGATTTGGGTTCAATCAGGGATTTTGACGGCTTTGCAAGGGCATTGTCAAAGACAGCTTTCGGAGGCAGATCGCTGGGAGAGGCTGCGGATGTGCTGCATGAAATGGCAAGCGATAAGAGCTGCTTTAAAGTTCTTACATTAAGCGGCGCAATGACAATGGCCAAAATGGGATTGCTTGTCTGCGATATGATTGACAAAGGAATGGCTGATGCGGTCGTCTCAACCGGCGCATTGATTTCCCACGGCCTTATAGAGTCGATGGGGATGACGCATTTCAAGGATCCCGGCAACATAAGCGATGAAGCGCTTAGGCAGATGAGACTGGACAGGATATACGACACTCTGGAATTGGATGACAACCTTGGAAATATGGGCTCCATCATTGAAGAAGTGCTTGAAGAAACCGACCCAAAAAATCCAGTATCAAGCTACCAAATAAATAACAGGATTGGCGAGCGCCTTGCCAAGACAAGCGGGGAAAGGGGAATCCTCAAATGCGCATTTCTGAAGAAAGTTCCGGTTTATATCCCTGCCTTTACGGATTCTGTTATAGGGCTGCATTTTGCAATAATCAACAGAAAAAGAAAGCTGGAGAAAAAGCCGGCCATCATGTTTGACCCATTCCTCGACTTGGAGCATTATGCAAACCTGGTATTCAAGTCCGGAAGCACCGGCATATTTACTGTCGGAGGAGGGGTTCCAAGAAACTGGGCGCAGCAGGTAGCTCCTTATTTGGACTGGATAAGGTACAAGTTCATTGATAACAGCGACCCATCCAAGTACATCATCAAGGATAAAAGCAACCCCTACCTTAAGCAGTTCAAATACGCGGTCAGGATATGCCCGGAGCCGGTCCATTGGGGGGGGTTGTCGGGCTGCACATATTCGGAGGGAATTTCGTGGGGAAAATTTGTTCCTAAAAATGAAGGAGGCAGGTTTGCTGAAGTTTACGCAGATGCGACGATAGCATGGCCGATAATTTTGAAAGCTGCGATGGAAAGGCTTGGCAAAAACGGAAAAATGCCGCAAAGACTTTTTGAAAAAGAAATGAAAGCCGCAAAGAACGGCATCAAAAGCCTGATTTGAATGTTCTGATGGTTAAGAGATTAAATAAGCCTGTGAAAGGGCTAATCCTGAAAAAATCAAGGCACGGAATTGGAGTTTTTGCCGGGAAAAATTTCAGCAAAGGCGAGTTCATAATTGAATTCAGCGGGAAAATCCACAAAATCAAGGACAACCCAAAAGGATGGAATTCTAAAAGCAGCCACTACATCCAGATTGGAAAAGATGTCTGCCTTGGCCCGACAAGGACACTTGATAATTACATAAACCATTCATGCAGCCCGAATTCCGGCTTAAAAATATCAGCCAATGTTCCGCTTTTTGCAATCAGGAATATCAGGAAAGGCGAGGAAATAACTCTTGATTACTCCACGACAATGCATAATGATGACTGGGAGCTGGACTGCACATGCAGCAGCAGGAATTGCCGGAAAAAAGTGAAGGAATTCAGCAAGCTTCCAGAAAAAACTCAGCAAAAATATGTCAGGATGGAGATTGTCCCGGAATATGTCCTGGAAAGCTTGGACTGGCTGAAATTTAATAAAATAAAAAAATCCTAATAAATCACTTTAGCTTCCGCCTTCAGCGGCTTCGACAGCCCCGCTTCCAGCCTTAAAATGTCTGCAAGATCTGTCCTTTCCCACGTGAAGTCCGGGTCTTCCCTTCCAAAGTGGCCATAAGCCGCCGTCTTCCTGTAAATCGGCCTTCTCAAGTTCAAATGATCAATTATCCATTTTGGAGTTAGTTTGAAGTGCTTCTTCACAAGCTCGACAATCCTTGTTTCAGGAATTTTGTTTGTTCCAAATGTGTCAACATTTACCGATGTTGGCTGTGCAATTCCGATTGCATAGCTTAGCTGCACCTCGCACTTGTCTGCCAGGCCAGCTGCAACGACGTTTTTTGCAACATATCTTGCTGCGTAAGCGCCGCTCCTGTCCACTTTAGTTGGGTCTTTGCCGGAAAAAGCCCCGCCGCCATGCCGCCCAACCCCCCCATAAGTGTCAGCTATGATTTTTCTTCCTGTAACTCCGGAGTCTCCTTCAGGCCCCCCAATAACAAACTTGCCTGTTGCGTTGATATATACTCTTGTGTTTTCATCAATCCATTTCCCGCATATTGGGTCAATAACTTTTTTCCTTATCTCTTCCTTTAAGTCTTCCTCGCTTATATCATCAAGGTGCTGCTGAGCTATCACAACAGCGCTTAATCTTTTTGGAACATTGTCATGGTATTCAACGCTGACCTGCGATTTTCCGTCAGGCCCAAGCCCCTGTATGATTCCTTTTTTTCTCATTTCAGAAAGCCTTAATGTCAGCTTGTGCGCAAGCATTATCGGCAGCGGCATCAATTCAGGAGTCTCATTGCATGCAAACCCGTACATCATCCCCTGATCGCCGGCGCCCTGCTCTTTGTTTGAGCCCTCATTAACGCCTTGGGCAATGTCAGCGCTTTGCCCATGTATGCTTACCAATACTCCGGCATCCTCGCAGTCTATTCCGAACTGCGGGTTTATGTAGCCTATTTCCTTCAGCGTCCTTCTTGCAATTCCCTGTATGTCGGCGTATCCTTTTGTGGTCACTTCTCCTGCAACAACCACCAGCCCTGTGGTAGTCAGGCATTCAACAGCCACCCTTGAATAGGGGTCCTGCGCAAAAAGGGAATCGAGAATAGTGTCGCTTATCTGGTCGCATATCTTGTCCGGATGACCTTCTGTAACGCTCTCGCTTGTAACATAAGTTATGTTTGCCATTTTTACCCCCGCTCCAAGTTTATAGAATAACCCATTAGTTTAGCCTTAAACTGCCGGCCTTTTTAAATAAGTTTGTGAAAGAAATATTCCGAAAGGAATAATTTAAATATAAGTTAGTAATGCAGCGAAATAAGCGAATCAGGAATACAATTAAAGGTAACCAATTTCAATAAAAAGGCATTGTGGAAAAAATAATTTCAAGCCAGAGAGCGGCTTTTATTTTGTTGGTTAAATAAATTGGCGCGGAGGGGGAGCACAAAACAAGGCTTCCTCCACAGCATAATGCCGACGTGCACAAATTAATGTCGCTTTAGCGACGGGTTAAAATTTAAGCAAATTTAATTTCAAATCAAACAATAAAATGAATGAGCTGGAGGAAGTCAAGAAAATAAGGAAGAAACTCAGCATGACGCAGGCAGAGCTGGCGAACCGGGCAGGAGTTTCCCAGTCTTTGATTGCTAAGCTGGAATCAGGAAGGATTGACCCGACCTACACCAAGACAAAGAAGATATTTGCAGCCCTTAGCGACATGGAAAAGAAGGAGGAAATCAAGGCAGGGCAGCTCATGAACAGCAGAATAGTGGGAGTAAGTTCAGGCACGCTTATAAAAGAAGCCATAGTGAAGATGAAAAAATATGAAATATCTCAGCTGCCGGTCATAGACAGCAACAAGCTTGTCGGATTAGTGTCGGAATCCACAATCCTTAATGCCCTGCTTAGTTCAAAAGCAGCAAAAGTGAGCGAGATAATGCAAGAAGCCCCCCCCATAGTCTCAAAGACGACTTCGATACAGGTTGTGTCCAGTCTTCTGAAGCACTATCCTGTTGTTGTTGTATCAGAAGGGGGCAAGCTTGTTGGATTGATTACAAAGAGCGACTTGCTGGGGAAATTGTATAGCGGCTAATCTTTCCTCAGCTTCCCCAGCTTTCCAAACTCGTAAACCCTGTCCTCAATTCTGTCATTAGATAATTTAAACTATATGGGTTATATTTCAGGGTAACTAGAATATAACATTTAGCCTATACAAAAATCAATTTATAAAGCCTCGTTCTAGGAGGTAATAAAATGTACGAGTTTAAACACGAACAGGGTATGTTCGTTAAGGCAGAACAAACAAAGGCTTTGATTAGAGCATGTTTTGGAGAGCATCTGACCAACAATGATGTACAACGATGCTTGGCTAGGATGTGGCACAACAGATACCATAATATAGCCATTACAGAGTTTGACAACCAAGTTAATGAGTTATTAGCTAAGCACAATATAGACCCTAAAACAGCATATAATTGGATTAGAGCTACTCAGTTGCCTGAGGATGTCAAAAGCCTTATCCAAAACAAGACAAACTTTGAGAGGCTTATAAGAAGGCAGATTGATATACCGGAGGCTAAAAGGCAAGAGATTAATCAAAACTATGAGCTGGTGTTACTAAGAGAGCAGAACAAGGCAGCAGAACTAAAGCTCAAGCACTTACAACTATTGAAAGACATGGGAATAACAAAAGAGATAAATTAGGTTAGTCAATATTCATTTAATTAACTCCATTTTCTCTGACCAAGACATTTGCTTTATTTCTTGCTCTAATTCTAAAGCATCTTGTCTGGTATAGCATTTTTCATGCCAGACTAATCTAACAGCATCAAATCGTCCAGTATATCTCCTTGTGTTGCCATCCATAACGTTTTGAATATGCTCACCTACCCTAGCTCGTAAGTTATTTGTTTGACCAGTATAGAAATTACAAAAACGCCCATCCTTAATGCATGCAAGCATATAAACCTAGTATGGCATTTATATCACATCTAAGATTTCTTAAAATATCTTAAATAAACAGCAATGGCAAACAATACTAAAGCAATAAGAATAAAAAGTAAACTAATCCATTTAAAAAACTCATAATTAGGAATATAAGAAAGAAAAAAACTTAGTACACCAAACACTAATATGAGCAATCCTAACTGAAAAAATTCTTTTGGTTTCATCATATTTTTATCTATACCACAACCCCAAACACTTCATTTTTGGAATAAAGTATAAAAACTTTACCCTATATTCAAGTTTCTATAACAAGTTGTGGAAGGGAGATTTACAAGAAGCTATGAGTGTAATTTTTCAATACACTGTGGATTATTATTAATGGGCGAGTTTACAATTGTTGAAACCTCGTATGCATTCATTCCTGTTGCTGGGTATGGTTTTATAATTTCAAGAATTTCTTTTTTGTCATGGTATTCTGGTTTAATCCATTCACTCTCTGCTTCTTTCTGCAGTATTACTGGCATCCTGTTATGAATTTTTCCCATAAAAGTATTTGCATCAGTTGTAATTATTGAGCAGGTTTTGGTCTCCTTATTATCAGGTGCTTTCCAAATTGAAGATATTCCTGCAAAAGCAAATACTTTTCTGTCCTTCAAGTGAATATACATTGGAACTTTTGTGCCTTTAGTTTTTTTCCACTCAAAAAATCCAGAAGCTGGGATTAAGCATCTTCCTTCTAGTAGTTCTTTGTCATATGTGTGTTTTTCTTCTAACGTCTCAATTCTGGCATTTATCATCTTATAGCCATGCTTTGGCTCTTTTGCCCAATGGGGAATTAATCCCCAAGTTGAAGTTCCAAGAGTTATTATTCCACTCCCATTCCAAACTATTGGAATTTTTTGAGAAGGAGCAATGTTATAGCTCGGTGTAAATGTTTCATGAATTTTCTTTATTCCGAATTCTTTTTCAGCTTCTTTTAATGTTATAGCAATAGCAAAGCGTCCACACATGGTCTTAAATGGGGTTTTTTATACTATTAAATATTTTTCGATATTGAAAACAACCACTGGACACTGGACATCTCTGTGTATAATATTTAAACCCTTTTTCTCTAGCCTGATATGATTTACTTTAAACAGACAAAACTCCTGAATTACCTAGAACCAAGACTGAGTTACAACAAAGGCAGGGTTTTGAGCATAACCAAATGGCGAAAAGAAGTATTGGCAAAAGACAAGAACAAGTGTCAGAACTGCTTTAACGCGATTACAGACATCTACAGGCACAGGAAGTCATCAAATGAGGCTCATCATATCATTGCAAGGCATCATGGCGGTAAAAACACCATAAACAACGGAATTACGCTTTGCAGATTCTGCCATGACTACTTCGATATGATGTATTTCAAGTACGGCATGGATTATTTTGACATCATAAAAAAGAAATTAAAAGAAAAAAGGGTAGAGGAAGTTCGGGATTTAATGCTCAGGCAGTACTTGAATCATCTGCTCAATATTATTTCATACTAGCAGGGGATTTTTATGGAGCTTAAGATAGGTGAACCAATATACTTGTGTGGGAACTACAAGGATGTGCGAAACGAGTTGTTTAGCCTGTCCGTTAGACTTCAGGCTAAGTACAAAAAAATACTTTTTATTGACACTCTGAATAACTTAAATCCGCATCATAAAGCCTATAAGTCAATTTCAGAAAAGGAAATTTTGAGAAATATCTTTTGCGTTAGAGCTGAAAAGCCTTATGATTTATTAGCAAGGCTGAAGACAACTGAAAATTTCATAAAAAACAAAAGAATAAGGGCTTTGCTTGTCAATCCATTAAACATTATATTTGAGGATTCCCACAAAGACGAAATAATCCCAATGCTGAATAACATTCTGGAAATCATTTACTATTTGACAAAGAAATTCAGATTAGTCACAATAATCGGAAATATCTCGCATCACAATGAAAACATCATGAAAGCTGCTGCGATATTGCTAGCTAAAGAGAATGTGGTGATGGTTTGATGGGGCATACAATAATGCCGTTCCGATGGGTTATTTATGACAAAATAACCCAATTAAAAAAGCTGACAAAAGCACTTAGAGAGCCTGAAAGGTCAATTGCAAATTCATTACTTTACCATGTAAACCAGAATATTTCAGCAATATCCTATGCTAATCCATTGCCGACAGAAATAGAAAATAACATGATTTTCGCAATGCTTGTGCAGGAGAAATCAAATCGTCCTGAAATTGAGATTGATAACTTGACTTTAGCCTGTTTTGCGTTGATGGTTCAACATAAGCTTTCAAAGCTTCATAATGAAGGGCATCCTAATAGACTGCTGGCAAAAGAATGACCGAATCATTTTGTGGATTAAAGATGGCAATAAAAACATTAGAGTTGAGGATACTTTTGTTCCTAAAATCTATGTCAGGAATGAGAACATAAAAGAATTGAGAAGAAAGCTGTTCCTTAACCATATAAAATCAGATTACGTTAAAAAGAAAAACTTCTTTGGAAAAGAAATTTTAGTTCTGGAAATCAAAGTTTATGGCCTGTCAAAATATAAGCCTTTGGTAAGGTTCATTGAAAAGCTGGAAAACTACAATGTTGAAATCTATAATGCAGACTTACAATTGGAAGAATACTACATGTTTGAAAAAGAATTGTTCCCATTGGCTAAGATTGAGTTTGAAATAAAAGACAATACAATTATAAAAATAAAAAATATAGATGACATAGAAGATATTGACTATAAAGTTCCTGATTTTAGCGTTGCAAAGATACTTGTAAAGACGAAAGATAACCTCTTCAAGGGCTTCAATACAACAATAGAGAAAATCCTGTTAAATGACAAGGCATTTGATGAAGATGAAAAGCAAATTCTTGAGAAATTCAAAAGTAGTTTTGAAAGTCTTGACCCTGATATAGTATGGATTGAAAATGGCAATTTATCAATACCTTTCCTTAAGGACAGATTTGAGCATTATGGCATAAATTTCCAGTTCAACAGGTTTGATGAGGATGACTTTGAGTACAAGGAAGGAAGATTCTATGACACATACTCGAGGGTAATCTATAGAACGCATTCAATTTTCCTTAAAGGAAGGATGCATTTTGATACAAGGAGCTTTTTTGCAGATGACACAGGATATTATGGTATTCTTGATGGGGCAAGAGCCTGCAGAATAAGAATCCAAAGGGCAGAAATGCGCTCAGCAGGAGCTTGCGTGACTAATTTGCTTATGTACACAGCCCACAAAAACAATTTCCTGCTGCCATACAAAATAGGCATCTATGAAAGATTCAAGACTTTGGAGCAATTGTATAATTGCGACAGGGGCTCTTTGATTTATGAGCCAAGGGTTGGCTTTCATACGGATGTTGCAGAGTTTGACTTCGTTTCTTTATACCCAAACATTATGAACAAGTTCAATCTAAGCCCTGAAACTTTGTTCTGCAGATGCTGCAAAGACAATAAAGTGCCTTACTTGCATTACAATTATTGCAGAAAAGTAAGAGGCATCGTACCAATTGTTTCAAAACAATTAATTGAGAGAAGATATGAATTAAAACAGAAGAAAGACAATATATCAAAGCAGAAAGTTGATTTTCTAAAGTGGTGTTTGGTAACAATGTTTGGGTATCAAGCATTTAAGAACAGAAAGATTGGAATTATCGAAACACATGAATCAATACAAGCTTATGCTAGGGAAATCATGTTGAGAACATCTAGAATTGCAGAAACTCATGGTTGGGAAGTTTTGCATGGAATTATTGATTCAATTTATGTCAAAAAGAATGAATTTACAGATACTGACATACAAAGGCTTGGAAGAGAAATTTACTATCAAACTGGGATGGAATTAAATCATGAAGGAAACTATAGATGGATGGTATTTCTGCCTTCTATTACTGATGAAAATATTCCTGTTCCGTCGCATTTCTATGGGGTATTTGAAGATGGTGAAATTAAATGCAGAGGAATAGAGGCAAGAAGAAAAGACGTGCCTAAAATTGTTGCTGATATGCAGTTAAAAATGATAGAAACTTTAGCTCCTGCAAAATCTGAAGATGAATTCAGAGCTTTGTTTCCAAAAGTTTTTAAGATACTAAAAAACTATATTAAATCGTTGCCCAATGCAACAGTAGATGATTTAACAATAATAAGAACATTGAGCAAAACTAATTATATAAATGACATTGCCCAAAAGATAGTGCTGCAGCAAATGAAAAATGAAGGTTTTGATGTAAAGTCAGGAATGAAAATAGCTTATATTATAAGGGGTATGGACAATAAGAATCCATTAAAGAGATATGTAAGTATCGAAAATTTCAATGGGAAGTTTGACATAAACAAATATGCAGAACTAATGATTAGGGCTACTTTTTCTATACTGCAACCATTTGGAATCTCAATGGAATATATAAACAAAAACACTAAAAGTTTTGTACAACAAAAAATAAGTTACTATCAGTATGAACGAGAGATAGTCAATAGAGGAATGATGGCTATGGTGGAGAAGATTTGAGTTAATGATGGGTCTGCATTGACGTAAAAGTGTACTTAAATGGTACGCAAGTTCCTGAGTTTGCCAAAGTAAAGAACGTTAGAATGAGGCTCTTTGGCACTAACGGAGGCAGAATAAGGCTTGGTTTCGGAGTATACCCCGTCCTCAACAACAAAAACTTCAAAATTATCGAGATTCTGCTTCAGGAACGGGCTTAAAATTTCATCTTTTAGTATATCTGTGCCTTCAATTATAGGATTGAATGAGGGCTGCACTATCAAATTCCTGCCTCGGTACCTGCCTTTTAGAAAGCACTTGAACTGCTCCACCCTTGGCCCTTCTTTAAGCGAAACGGCAGGGTGCTCGTGGCCTATGATGATAGTGCCGTACTCTTTAACATTGTCGGGAATTTTATCGCCATGAGCTATTAACACATTGCCGGCTGCAAAGCTTTCAACAACCTTGATATTTCTCTTTTTGGCTATTGGCCCAAGTATAGTGTCATGATTGCCTTTGATAAGCGCTATTTTATCGCAATGCTTCGCCAATAAATCAAGAAATTTTATTGTATTTCTCCATTCCTGCTCAGATATTGTGCCAAATTCATGCTTTAAGTCGCCATTAATAATTATAGTGTCGAGTTTTTTGCCTTTTAGCGCATCAAAAATTCTTTCGGTCCTTTTGGCCATCTCCGGGAATTGTAGCCTTGGAACTAAAATGCCCTTCTTGTTTAAGGCTTCTTCATAGCCTATGTGGACATCGGCTATGACCAGTGCAGAATTGAAATACAGGGCTAAATCAACAATTTCTATATCCGGCAGTATTTCCATAACTATTAGAAAACATGCCGACTATTTATAATTTAATAAAAAAATAAAAAAGAAAAAGATTTAGGCTGTGCCTTTTGCCAGCTCCCATACCTCTTTCAATGCTACAACAACGCTTGCTGGAACAACGAAAGCTATGATGCTGTCAAAGATGCCTTTTAGGTATGGCCCGATTAGCTCGACATTGCTCCATGAGTTAATTTGAGCACTGCCTGCAAAGGCAACAACAACTAACGCAACTGTAACCCATAAAAATTCCTTGGTTTCTTTTCCTGACACGTTCAGGAATCCAACCACTAGGCCTAATACAATCAGCAATGACCACAGCCAGGGTGTTGCTGTGCCTAGCTTTGGAGCTGCCAAACCAAGCACTACAGCTATAATCACTCCAACTATAAAGGAGTAATTTCCGATCTGTTTTTCCATTAACATTCACCTCCTAAGTGTAAAAACACTTAGGATATATACTTTGAAAATACCCCTATATAAAGTTTTCGGAAAAACCTGATTTAAATAAGCCTTTTTTGAGCTTATTTTAGCTTAAACAGATTAGAATGGGCTTTATTTTTTATACCATCCTATAAAAATTTGAATTTTATTGCAATTCATTTCAATATGGCAGTACAGCGAAAATTTTAAATATAAGATGCATATCAAATTTGATACATATAACATTTGGAGGTGGATTGTAAAAATGGCAAGTAAAATGGGACAATGGTCCTTCGTTGTTGGTATATTATTGGCCATATTGCTGGGATTTGTTCCAGGCAATTTGATGGGAGTGGCTACACTTGTACTTGTTGTATTGGGGCTTTTAGTGGGTTTCCTGAATATAACAGAGAAAGAAACCACGCCATTCCTGGTGGCAAGCGTTGCCCTATTGGCAACAGGAAATGCAGCAGATAGCCTGACTGTGATTCCTCCTGATGCGCTGGGGGATTTTTTGGCTAATGCTGTAAAGAACATAGCAGCATTTGTTGCACCAGCAGCCATCCTAGTTGCTGTCAAGGCAATATGGGCATTGGCTAAGGATTAAATATTGCTTTTTTTCTTTTTTTATTTTTATCTCTTGCTTATACAAAACGGGTTACCACTATCAAGATTGACTTTTAGAGGTCATTCTTTCGTGATTGAATTTAAATCGTTTTATTGTTTTGATTGAATTTTTCAAATCCCGTTGAGACCCATGCGCTTACCTAACTCAAATGGGTGCCCCTCACGCTATTACTATCCGCAACTTATTTATACATAGATTTGATTCCTGTCCGAGATGGAATCCGCACTATATATGGATGATTCTTACTTGAAAGAGTTTGAAGCTACAGTTGTAAGCGTAAAAGATGACAAGTTTGTCGTTCTTGACAGGACAGCTTTCTATCCTCAGGGAGGGGGCCAGCCATATGATACTGGCATTCTGATCAAAGACAGCGAAGAGTATCCTGTTGTTTCTGTACGAAAAGCAGATGGCCTGATAACCCATGAAGTTTCAAATCCCGGATTAAAGCAAGGTGACAAGGTGACTGGAAAAATCAACTGGGAAAGAAGGTACAGGTTCATGAAGATGCACACTGCAGCGCACTTGCTGAGCGCAGTCATGCACACTCAAGACAAGGTTTTAATCACCGGCAACCAGATTGATTTGGAAAAGACAAGGGTTGACTACAATATGGCGGAGTTTGACCAGGAAAAGATAAAGCAGTACATTGAGAAAGTCAACAGGATTATTGAGCAGGACTTGCCTGTCAAGGTTTCCTATATGCCACGCGAGGAAGCCATGAAGATTCCTGGCATGGTGAAACTGGCAGGAACTTTGCCACCGAGCGTAACAAGCCTAAGAATCGTTGAAATCCCTGGAGTTGATATGCAGGCTGATGGAGGAACACATGTTAATTCACTCAAGGAGATTGGAACAGTCGAATTTGTAAAGGCAGAGAATAAAGGAAAGGATAATAGAAGGGTTTATTATACAATAAGATAGTTCTTAACTTTTTAGTAGTAACAAATAGAAAGGTTTATAAAGGAGATTTTCCGTTATATCTATAGAGAGATTAATCAAAGATTATAATCCAAAAGGTAACTAGACCAAAATAAAATGCTCAACCAATCACTCCAAATCTTGAGGACAATGCAGTACCCAACTGGGCTTTTTGCAGCCAGCAGAATGAATGCAAAGACAGGGTACAATCTAGCTTGGATAAGGGACAATGTATATGCAACTCTTGGACTGGAAGCAGCGAAGAAATATGGGATTGTAAGGAAAACTCTGAGAGCCTTGCTGGACATCCTTCTAAAGCATGAATACAAGATAGACTGGGCAATAAAAGAAAAGCCAAAACACCATTACCAATACATTCATGCAAGATATGATCCAATCACAATGGAGGAAATATACGAGCAGTGGGGCAACAAGCAGAATGATGCAATCGGCGCTTTATTGTTCAAGATAGGTGACTTGGAAAGCAAAGGAATTAAAATTGTCAGGAATAGAAATGACTTGAGAATCCTGCAGAAGCTTGTTGATTACCTTCAAAGCATTGAGTACTGGCACGACAAGGATAACGGAATGTGGGAAGAGAATGAGGAAATTCATGCCTCTTCAATTGGGGCTTGCGTAGCCGGGCTTATGAAAATAAAGAAAATTATTGATGTTCCTGAAGATTTAATTGAAAAAGGAAGGAATTCACTGAATAAACTGCTGCCAAAAGAATCAGCAACAAAGGATGTTGATATGTCATTGCTTTCACTGATTTACCCTTACAGCATTGCGACAAAAAAACAAAAGAACATCATCCTGAAAAACATTGAGAAAAAATTGCTCAGGGAAAAGGGAGTTATCCGGTATGTTGGTGATAAATACCATTATAGGAATGGCGAAGCCCAATGGACAAAAGGATTGCCGTGGCTTGCGATAATCTACAAACAGATGAACAAGCCGGCCAAGTACGCCTTTTATATGAGAAAAACAATGCAGGCAATGAATGAAAAGGGAGAGCTTCCGGAGCTTTACTATGCTGATGGAAAAGAATACAATGAAAACTGCCCGCTGGCATGGTCGCAGGCTTTGTTTGTGGCAGGGCTGAAGTTCAAATGATGACTAATTCATTGAAAAACTTCATCAATTAGCTCGATAAACATCGCATTGCTCCAAGCCTGATTCCAGCATCCGTTGCTTTGAAGCTGTTTTGCAGAACTTAATTCTGAATGGCAGCCGATGCAGCCTTTCCATAAAATCTCTTCAGTGCTTGCTGAAATTATCTTTTCAATTTGTTTTTTGAATTTCGTTTTGTTAATTCTATATAAAACTAATGCACTTAAATTATTGATCCAAAACCAGGAATCGCCTCTATGGTAGCTTTTAATATTTTCACCTGTGCTTTCTTCGGTAAACAATGGATTATTTTTGTCTATTGTTGAAAGCCCGCCCCAATCCAGCCATAGGCCTTTTAATGCGCTTTCAAAGCAGGTTTCCCACTCTTTTTGCGATAGCATTTCAGGATACGCATACGCTGCGATAAAAATATTAGGCCTTATCGTAAAATCGTCTAGGCCGTCAGCAAGAATTTTGCCGTTCCATAGCTTATTTTTTAGGTTATTTTTTAGCAAGTTTTCAAGAATCCTGTATTTTTGATCTTGGGTAAGCTCAAACATTAATTTATACATATTCAGCCTTAGTGCCTGCATCTCTATTCTTGCCCCCCGCCTTCCATCGCCATCAATGGAAGTATCCATCCATGTCTCAAGCTTTTCATTGGCCTCAAAAGTATTTTTCGTATGGAATTTGAGCAGGTTAAGGATTGATTTTTCAAGCGAGCTTTCTATCTCATAAAAAGTTTTATGATATTCATCTTCTTTTTTGCTTATGATTGAGCCATATTTTTTGATATAGTGTTTTATTTTTTCTGAGCCAGCTCCCATGTTTTTAATTGCCTTGATTGATGCCTTGATTGAGTTTATAGTATCCTTACTTTTGTTTGTTTTTTCGACCAGCTCATTGCACCTCAGAAAAAGCCAGCCATGAGCATCTGCATTTCCCAATGAAGCGGATTTATGATTTCCGGCAAGATTCGGCAATCTCCCATCATTCCCGATTTTACCAGTATAATCAAAAAGCATTTTTTCAGCCAGCTCCCTGTTTGTTTTGGACAATGACTTCAGCGACATCAAAGAATCCCTTGCCCAGAACTGGAAGAACCAAGGCAATCCGGCAAAAACGCCATATTTGTTTTTAGAATTTACAGTCAGATTATTGAGGGAGTTAAGCGCATTTATGTACGCTGTCTTTGTCTCGTTGCTTGTTGCATCACTCTTTATTATATTTTTTATTTGCTCATTTTTCAAAACAGCAAAAAAATTCTCTTTTTCTTTATTTTTTATATCGCTAAGATTGCTAAATATGTGCAAGCATTCCTTTACGGCATTTTTTCCGTCTTTTGCCATTGAAAAAACAAATTTTGAGCCATTCAGCTTCAGGGCATTGTAGACATGCCTCTTGAAGGGCCTTGAATTCCTCTGCTCATCAAAAGTATAATTCCTTTCAATCCATTCATCATTTTTTTCGTATGCGTTGCTGTTGCTTTTTATCGCAAGATAAAGGGAGAATTCTTCAATTCCATTATTTTTGTCCTCTTTCCTGTCTGTTTTTTTTGTAAACTTAACCACGATGCATCCATCTTTCTCAAAAATCCCATAATATCTGCCCCATTCCCTGTTGTCAAAAGATTCCTTGCAGTCCAATATAAGGCTAATTTCATTCTCGCCGTTTAATTCATAAATCAAGGAGTTAAACCCGTCTGGCATCAAAAATGACTCGATAATTTCATTCTTTCTTCTTTCAGCAAAATAAAATCCATTCTTGAGGCTGGAAATCCCATTGTTTCCTAATTCGATATTTTCAATGAATTTGTACATGTTCATTGTTTCTTCATCAAAATAGAATAGGCCTTGGTACCTTGAGCTGGGAACATTGAAAAAGCTGCAATAACTTCCTTTTTTGTTCGTCAGCAGAAATCCTATGTTTTCGTCAACATCTTTCTTTACGCTTAAGATTCCGAGATTATGCGCAACTTCCAAAACATCCACCCGACTATTTGTATATCCTTTCAGCAGCCTTGTTATGCGCCTCGATGTAATTCCTTGCGAAAATCTTCCAGTCAGCCATTGAAGCTATTTTCCTTGCCTGCATCTTGTTTGCTATCCGGTCTTCCCTTGAAAGGTTTGCAAAATTGAGCATCACATCAACAAGCTGGCTCACCACATCTTCATCGCCTTTGTTCAGCCTTTTCAGCACATAAATGCCGGGCATGTCGCCTTGTGCGCATTCCTTGCAGAAATACCTGCCAAAGCCTGCAAGGTCAGTTGTCACAGATGACACTCCAAGCGCCCCTGCCTCAAGAGGAGTATATCCCCACGGCTCATAATAGCTTGGAAAAATCCCGAGATGGGAGCCCTGCATCCCCTCATAGTAATTCAGGTTAAGCAGGCTGTCTGCGCCGCTGAGGTATATCGGATAATACACGATTTTCACAGGGTCATTTGCGCCATTTTGCAGGTTTGCCGCCTTTATTGCATTCAGGATTGCGTCATTTTCGCTGTAAAGGTCATGGGTCAGCAGAGGGGGATTTCCTTTTTTGACAAATCTTGCAACCCTTATCTTCATCTCCCTCAAAAAATCATCGTCAAACAAGTCATCCCTTGTAGATTTTTTGTTGGAAACAAAGGAATAAACTATGTTCTTATCCACATCGTCATGGACTTCCTCCAGCGCATCTTTTATGTCCATGTACAGTGTTTTGTTCTCGAGCAGTTCCGGCCTTATGTTCCTGAAATTTGCAGGCACCCAGATAAAAGCTATTATTGTTTTCCCGCTTTTCATTTGCCTTAATTTTTCATTGAGCCTGCCGAGCGCCCTGATACAGATGTCTATTCCCTTGTCATGAAACTCATATCTTCCTGCAATGAAATAAATCAGCGTTTCCTTCGGGTCGAATGTGTAATAAGGGAAGAAATAATAAAGCATGAACTCCCTTATCCTGTCGCGCTGCAGCTTGTGCTTTATTACAATATCCTCGAAGCTCGGGAATTTGCCTATGTCAAGGCCGTTCGGAAGCAGCACATCCGGCTTTCTCTTCAGAAAATGCTCTGCCTCCATGCCTGTTATTTCGCTTACTGTTGTAAAAACATCAGAAAACAATGCAGAGGCCTTTTCAACAAGGTGCTTTGCCTCAATATTATATTTGTAGGCTTCTTCATCGGGATTGATTTTTCCCCACACATTATACAAGTCTACATTTGAGCTTGCCAATGTCCTTCCCAGCATTGTGGCATGCGTTGTGAAAACCGTCGCTATCTTTGCATTTTTTTTCTTAAGGTACAGCAATCCAGTTCCTGAAAGCCATTCATGGAAATGGGCAACAGCCTTTTTATTTCCAAAACAATTTAGCAGTTTTTCAATCAGCATTCCGGCAGCGTATGACCATACAACAGGCTCGTCATAATCTGCAGAAGCCCTTAAGGAATCTACTTTATACCAGTCCCAAAGCTCCCTTTTTATCTCATTGAGCCTGTGCTTGTAGTTTACAAAGTCTATAAGAATGACGTTTGGATTGCCTTCGCTGAGCCATTTTCCGAAATGGCATATTATCCCTATTTTTTTAAGTTCTTCAAAAGTTAATTTGCAGATTTCTGCCGGCAGTTCCTCATGGAAATCCGCTAATGCTTTTGAAGGGAAATACGGGCCTATCATGAAATAATCATTGCCATATGATTCCACCATCTTGGCTGCCTTGGACTTGACAACAGTGTATATTCCGCCGACTTTGTTGCATACTTCCCAGGAAATCTCAAACAGCACATCAGCCTTTTTTTCCATTAAAAACCCCGTTTTTCATTCCAGCATCTAATCAAAATCATTTATTTGCCCTGTCTTTTATAAATCTTTGACACCACTTAAAAGGAAAAATATGACGCTAATCAACAGTTATTTATACTACCAACTTCTGACTATAATAGGCATAAGGTAATAACAAAAAAGGGTGGGGTAAATCAGCAGTGATTTCGCTATAAAGAGGACTTTCATAGAGATAAGGAACTCTATTCTTCTGTCGCTTGCCTCCGGACAAAAGACAATTAACCAGATTTCTATTGAAACTCAAATCAACTGGCGCACTGTGGACAGGCATCTTGTCTATCTTATCGGCAGAGGATGGGTTCGCGAAGTTTTCAGCTCTTCCCATGTAAGGATTCTGGAATTGACTGCATTTGGAAAAGACTACCTAAGGAAGCACGTCTCCAAAAGCGTCAAGATATCCGATTACAAAATCATCAAGCTTAACGGTGAGGAAACATGAAAGTGCTGATGTTCGGCTGGGAGTTTCCCCCATTGAGCAGCGGGGGTCTTGGAACAGCATGCTATGGCTTGACCAAAAGCCTGAGCAGGAAGAGAGTGCAAATAACTTTTGTATTGCCATATTCCACAGACATTGATGTTGATTTCCTCAAGCTCATCCCCGCAGGCAACATAAAAATCAGGAAGGTTCCAACTATTTTGCAGCCTTACATGACTTCAAAGGAGTACAAAAGCCAGCTGGCAAAGAAGCAAGCCCCTTCAATGTATGGCATGAGCTTATTTGATGAGGTTAACAGATACACACTTGCAGCTGAAAAGATCGCAGAAGAGGAGGATTTTGATGTTATACACTGCCATGACTGGATGACTTTTGGAGCTGGAATAAGGGCAAAAAGAAAGAAGAACAAGCCATTGGTGCTGCACATCCACTCCACAGAGCTCGATAGGACAGGCGGTCATCAGGTTAACCAGCATGTTTATGACTTGGAAAGACAGGGGATGCACAAAGCTGACAAAGTCATTGCAGTCAGCAATTTCACAAAAAACAAGATAATGGACCACTACAGCATTCCATCCGAGAAAATAAGGGTGGTGCACAATGCAGTTGATTTCTCGCAGCATTATTATGACGAGGAATTTGGGCTGAAAAAGACTGACAAGATTGTGCTGTTCTTGGGAAGAGTGACTTTACAGAAGGGCCCTGATTGTTTTGTGTATGCTGCAAAAAAAGTGCTGGAGCATGAAAAGAATGTAAAATTCTTAATTGCAGGAACTGGCGACATGGAGCCTTTTGTGATAGAAAAAGCTGCTGAACTCGGCATTGCTGACAAGGTCCTGTTCGCGGGATTTTTGAACCCGGATGATGTGGAAAAGGCATATAAGATGGCAGATGTTTATGTAATGCCTTCCGTATCTGAGCCGTTTGGAATCACTGCACTGGAAGCCATGAAATTCAAAACTCCTTCAATAGTCTCTAAACAGAGCGGCGTTTCAGAGGTGATAAGGCACTGCCTAAAAGCAGATTTCTGGGACATAAACGAGTTAAGCAACAAGATCATCGCGCTTTTAAGGTACAACCCACTGCACGAGACATTGAAAGAGAGCGGCTATTCAGAAGTCAAGAAATTCAGCTGGGACGTTCCTGCACAAAAATGCATCAATGTTTACAATGAACTTAGTAAAGGTTAAATATAAGAACGAAATCAATAAGACAAATTAAAAATACAATAACAAAATAAAAAAACCGATAATAAATTAAACAAAGATTAAATCAAACACTTCACTTCCCAACATCTATTCGGGTGCAATGGGAAAGTTGCGTGCGAGTTTGCGAGCACGCTCGCAAACATCTACCAGCTCAGGAATGTATTGCTTAATTCCATAATGCATAGGCGAGGCGGAGAGGCTGTGAAGTCAATGCTATGAAGCAAAACGCTTGTCGCCTGTGCCGCCGAGCAGTAAATATCGCCGAAGGCAGATTGAAAATTTAAAAAAACTTAATGCAATTCAAAAAATGGTGAGCGTTTGCTTTTATTTCCAGGTGCACCAGCCTTTAAGGCTGAGGAAGTATTCTGTTTTCGAGATAGGACATCATAGCAATTATTTTGACGAGCACAAGAATGAATCCATAATGAAGAAAATTGTGCACAAGTGCTATTTGCCAACAAACAAGATTATTCTGGACTTGATAAACAAGACTGACGGCAAATTCAAGGTAGCATACAGCATGACAGGCATCGTGCTCGAGCAGCTTGAGAAGCATGCCCCTGAGGTCATTGACAGCTTCAAGGAGCTTGTTGGCACAGGATGCGTTGAAATTCTTGACGAGACATATTACCATACGCTTTCATTCCTTTATTCCAAAGAAGAATTCAAGGAGCAGATTGAGATGCACAACAGGAAAATAAGGCAGCTGTTAAACTATAAGCCAAAGGTTTTCCGGAACACAGAGCTGGTTTACAATAACGAAATCGCTTCCTTTGTTGAAAAGATGGGCTACAAGGGAGTGCTTGCAGAGGGAGCTGACCACATACTTGGATGGAGAAGCCCAAATTTTGTGTATAAGCCAAAGGGGCTGAAAAATATGAAGCTCCTTTTGAAAAACTACAGATTAAGCGATGACATTGCCTTCAGGTTCTCTGAAAAAAGCTGGAAAGAATTTCCGTTGACAGCTCCAAAGTACGCAAACTGGCTGAATGCAATAAACGGCAACGGCAATTTAGTCAATCTCTTCATGGATTACGAGACCTTTGGCGAGCATCAATGGGAAGACAAGGGCATTTTTGAGTTCCTGAAGCACCTGCCTCACGAGATTTTGAAGCACAAGGACAATGATTTTGTAACGCCAAGCGAAGCTATTAAAAAATATGATGCAGTTGCGGAGCTTGATTTCCCGCATTATGTGAGCTGGGCTGATATTGAAAGGGACCTGAGCGCATGGCTCGGCAACAAGATGCAGCAGGAAGCGATAAAGGAAATCTACAGCCTTGAGCCGCATGTCAAATTGTCAAAAAACACCTCTTTGCTGGATGAATGGAGAAAGCTGCAGACAAGCGACCACTTTTATTACATGTGCACCAAATGGTTCAATGACGGGGATGTGCATAAGTACTTCAACCCTTACGACAGCCCGTATGAGGCTTTTATCACATACATAAACATTCTGAACGATTTCAGGATAAAGGCGAATAAATTGGGTGAAGTGAAGGTTGAGGGATAATAAGATCACTTTTTTTCAAAATGAAAAAATTAACTTACGCAGCAATTTTTGCCACTTTAATTGCAGCCAGTACGCCAACTTTTGCAGCAGATAGGCTGACTGGAAATTGCAAGAATGATGCAAATACAATTGTAAATTTGCTTGACAAGGACATAAAGAGAGAAGGTAGAATGGGCGGACGGCCAACAGAGTATCATTTTCCAAAAGAATGGGGTTTGCAGCAGCAATATTTTGATTGTTTAAGGTATGAAATAAGAAGGCAAACTAAAGAGTGTTTGGACACTGAATATGATTTTATCCCTTATGGCCAGTCCGACACAGAAATTAAGTACTTATTAAGGAAACGGGAAGCTACATAAAACCGCAAATTATAAATATAAAAGGTTTCAAGATTATAAAAAAGAGGGTTTATATACATGGCTAAAAAAAGAGGCAGAGCAGCTAAAAGTAGTTCTAAAAAGCCATTGCAAAGAGTTGAAGTCATAATAAGGAAAAAGATTCTTGGAGAAGCGCCTGTCGAGCATCATTTTGTAGTTGCAGATGGAAGGAAGCTGAAGAATATAATGGAGCTTGCAGATGCCCTTGAAACCATGAGCGAGGAGATATTCAGGCACCATGCCAATGAGCTCAAGAATGACTTCAGCGCTTGGATAAAGGATGTGTTCTATGACCATAGTTTGGCCGAAGACATTTCAAGGGCCAAAAACAGGCTTGAGGCTCAGGTAACAATATTAAGAAGGCTTGTCAAGGAGCTGATGTAGCATGGTTACAAAAGAAGAGGCAAAAAGGTACCTGTGCAATGCTTCCCCTGAGCAGTGCTTCTGGGTCAATAACGGGCCCATTCTAAAGAATCTTGACGAATTATCATCTGCACTGCCTGCAATGAATGATGATACATTCAGTCACCATGCCAACAATGAGAAAAATGACTTCAGCAACTGGGTAAAGGACGTATTTGGAGACCAAAGGCTTGCGAATGATTTGCTGAGCTCCAAGAACAGGGAATCCGCTGTCAAAAAGATAAGAAACAGGCTTGATTTTCTGAAGAAAAAGGCGGGATAAGATTGTACGCCGGAAAGCTAACTTACCGATAGCTTTAAATACCACCATAAGATTTCAAGGCGAGCATGCGCATAGCCACAACAGGGCTTGTTCTGAGGTGAAAAATGGAGGAAGAACAAAGGGAATGCTCGAATTGCGGCACCATAATTGAAGAAGGGGAAGTTGAATGCTCCTCATGCGGCCAAAGCTTTATAGATGAGGATGAAGTGCTTTAATGGCGGGGGTGAAAAAATGAAATTTTTTTTCAATGGCGGCGATGATGATGACTGGACTGATGATAACGAAGATGAGTAATTAAAAATGGAAGTATACAGCAAATACGAAAAAGCAAGAATTATAGGCACCAGGGCGCTGCAGATTTCCATGGGCGCTCCTTTTCTGGTCAAGCTTAACGACGAAGACCTTAGCAAGCTCGGATACAACACTATCGAGATAGCAAAGCTTGAATTCAAGCAGGGCCTGATACCCATCTCGGTAAAAAAACCGCTGCCAAGCGCGCTGAAAAGAGACGCATCCGCAAAATCATTCGACCAGACAAAGCTTGAGTAAAATGGGACGAATAAAAACCTTGCTGATTAAGAGGATTACGGTGAAGCTCATCAAGGCATATGGCGATGAATTGACTTCTGAATTTGGCAAAAATAAGGCAGCTGTGAACAAGTACACTGATGTTTCCTCAACAAAGCTCAGGAATTCCATTGCAGGCTATGCGGCAAGGCTGATAAGGCAAAAGGCTCTTCTGGAAAAAAGCCCGAGAAGAAGAGTCCATGAAGAGGATCTGAGCAAGTTTTATGAGTAGATTTTTAAATCAGTTATCTTTCTAAGATTTGATGTATCTAAACAAAAAACTCATAGCATATGGGGCCACTATCACTGTTGCTGCATCTTTGATTGCAGGAGCAGCCACTTACATTGTAACCGGTCTTTTTGATACTTATAGAAATCCTGGATCTTGGAATGCGGCCATAAGTGCTCAAAAATCGGAAAAAATAAAAAAATTGGACTTGGTCCTACATGGGGAAAAATCTGATAATCCTGTTCATGTGCAGCGCCGTGGTTTTGCAACTATAAGGGCATTGCACCAATTTACCGGTGCAAACTCAGTAACTGGCTATCTTAATGTATTCTCTCCCGGAGTATTTATTGAGCGCCAAATCAATGAAGCTTATAATGAAAGGCTTAAAACAAGGCAATTTACATTGAGTGTAACAGAAGAATATCTTTCAATCTTCAGTAGGCATGACTCAAAAGATTCCAAAAAAATCATGCATGAACTACAAGCGCTAGAATCAAGAGTAGTTTCTGAAATGGAAAGATGGAAAGCGACTTTTCAAGACCCAAAAATCCAAGTTGAGGATGAATCTATAATTAAGTCTGCAATGCAGGAAGGGCGCCTTAGAGTTTCAGGAGCGTTGGCTTTTACTACATCTATTTTAGGATTTTTGCTGATATACGTAGCACATGAGCTTACAAAACCTATTGAAGCACCAATAGGGCAAATACAACATTTTGATATATTTGAAGCCTTTAAGGGCGATAGAGATTCACTCAGATAAATAATTTATTTCCCAAACTTTTCTTTCAGTTTTTTCTCGACAATTTCAGGCACAAATCCCTTTACAGAGCCGTTGAACATTGCAATTTCCTTTATGATGCTTGAGCTTAAAAATGCGTAATCATCTTTTGTCATTATGAAAATAGTCTCAATGTCCTTTGCAAACTCCCTGTTGAACTGGGCCCTCTGAAACTCGAACTCAAAGTCGGAAATTGCCCTGAGCCCCCTTACTATGACCTTTGATTTTTTCTTTTTGACGTAATCAAGAAGAAGCCCGTTGAAATGCTCTACAGCAATCCTGCTGCTGTGCCTTTTCAGCGCCTGCTTCAGCATCCGGACCCTTTCATCAGCTGTGAATGTGGACTGCTTTTGCGGATTTTCCCCGACAAGTATGTACAGCCTGTCGAACAGCTTCGATGCCCTCTCTATCACGTCTATGTGCCCGTTTGTGACAGGGTCAAAAGTTCCTGGGTAGACTGCGGTTCTCATTTTTGTTTTCTATTATTTTGATTATGCCAATGACCTGGTTTTCAAGATGCTTAACATCTTTGCTGTTTTCAATCACGAAATCAGCATGCTTCAGCTTCTCATCAGGCGGCATTTGAGCCTTTAAAATCTTTTCTATTTTTTCCTTGGGATATTTTTTGTTTAATTTTTTCAGAACATCTTGCTTGCCTGGTTTCACTATTATTATCCTGTCAACTAAATCTTGGGCCTTCGTTTCAAGCAATAAAGGGGCGTCAACAATTATTTTTGCATTGATTCCGCATTTATTTTTTATTTTTTTAATCTGCTTTTTTATTTCATTTATTATTATGGGGTGTGTTATTGAATTCAGTATTCTGAGCTTTTTGCCGTCATTGAAAACAATATCCCCTAATTTTTTCCTGTCAATATCCTTATTTTTATCCAATATCCCATTTCCGAATTCATTTAGGATTTTTTTGTACGCTGCAGAATTTCTTTTAATTATTTCATGTCCTATTTCATCGGCGTCAATCCTTGCAAAATGATGCTTTGAAAATATTTTTGCGGCAGTTGTTTTTCCGCTTCCGATTGAGCCAGTGATGCCGATTATCATTTCTCCACCTTAATCTTCGCCATTACCTGCTCGTGCAGCCTTCTCATAAATTCAAGCCTGTCCTCTATCTTCATTATGTCGGTGAATCCCTGCAATACGAGATTGAATGCGAACGGCGAAGGCAAGCTGTTGTGGATTTCCTTGACCAAAATCTTCTTCTGCTCGATTCCTTCAATCACTTTGGCTGCATTCCCGATATCCATAAGATCCTCAAGAACTTCCCTTCTCGCCTCCTTAAGTATGCAGAAGTTCTGGTCAATCCTTCTGACGGCATTGAGAAGTATCATCGAGCTTACCTGCTGCCTTCCGACTCTTTTCTCATGGCCCCTGTAGTTTCTAAGTATCATCATTGCCCTTGTGGCGCAGTGCCTGAACCTTCTCCTAAGCACTTCTGTCTGCTCTATAGCCATGTCCATGACTTTCCTCAGCTCATTTGACTTAATAAGGCCGAATGCCTGCATCACATTAACGCTTTTCTCGTATCCCACAAAAAACCCGTTGTCGTTTATTCCGATTTCCACATCCCGATGCTGCGTCCTTGCAACCGCAAAAGCAACCGCCCTTGACAGGCAGTCATTCACCCTTCTTCCGTAAAGCGTGTGGAACACCGCATACTTCCTCTTGCTTTTGCCGTCAGTGTAATGCTCGACAATTATCCTTGAATTGGAGGGGACCTCTGCATAGCTAAATTGCTCGTGGAAATATTCATAGATAGATTCAGCGGCATTTTTGTCGACATAAAGATATGTGTTGATGAAATCAAGCATTTCTTCCTTCGATTTGCTTGAGCAAAAAAGCTCGTTCATAAGCTTCCTGAATCTTCCGATATCAAGCGCCAGCTCAAAGCTTAGCGGAAGCATCTCAGAAAACCATGACGGGATTGACGGCGGCCTGTAAACAGATGCATTTACGTAAGCAACCATTCCCTTTGCGTGCAGAAATTCATACCTTTCCCCGCCTAAAACAAAAACATCCCCCCTCTTCAGCCTTTCAAGAAATGCCTCGTCAATGTGCCCGATTGCCTGCTCCCCCACTTTCACTGTGATGTAAGACTCTTCGGGGATTGTGCCGATATTGGTCATGTAGATAACCCTTGACATTTTTCCCTTTCTTCCGAGCTCCCCTGTCTCCTCGTCATGCCAGATTTTTGCATAGATGTGCCTGTCCTCCAATGAGGTGTATTTTCCGGAAAGGTAGTCAATCACATCCATAAAATCTTTACGCTCAAGCTCATGGTAGCAATAGCTCTGCCTTATCAGGCCAAAAAGCTCATTTATGCCCCATTTTTGCTCGATGCTTATGCCATGCAATTGCTGCGCCAGCACGTCAAGGCAGTTTTTTGGAATGTGTACCCTGTCAATCTTTTTCTCAATTGCGGACTTCAACAGCACAGCGCACTCCACCAAATCGTCTCTGTCAAGGACAATTATCCTTGCTTTTACTGTGTCATGCAGTTTATGGCCGGACCTTCCTGCCCTTTGCAGGAATCTCGCAACTGATTTTGGGGAGCCAAGGCAGATTACCAAATCAATATAGCCGATGTCTATTCCTAATTCAAGGGATGTGCTTGAAACAATCACTTTCAATTCCCCTTTTCTAAGCCTGTGCTCGATATTATGCCTCAATGCTTTTGACAGCGAGCCGTGGTGCGCGCCTATGTTCTCCGCGTATTTTTTCGGGAATTTTTCCTTGAGGTGATGCACAACCCTTTCTGTGGCGCTCCTTGTGTTTGTGAAAATTAAGGTTGTCCTGTGGCTTTGGATCAGCTCATCAATAAGGCCGTACATTGAAGCGTGCATTGCCTCATGCCTTTCCCCGATCAGGTCGGCTGCAGGCGAAAGGACTTTCAGGTCCATGCTCTTGATGAACTGCACGTCAGCAATCTTGCAGTCCCTCGGCTTTTCATTTTCATATCCGACGAGAAATTTTGCCATTTCATCCAACGGCGCAATCGTGGCGCTTAAGCCTATCCTTGCCATCGAGGGAGAAATCCTGTTCAGCCTTTCAACTGACAATGAAAGGTACACCCCCCTTTTATTTTCCGCCAATGCGTGGATTTCATCCGCAATGAACCATTCCACATTCCTCAGCAGTTCCCTGAACTTTACTGATGTGAGCATTATGGCAAGGCTTTCAGGGGTTGTGATGATTATATGCGGGGGATGCTTGAGCATCCTTGCCTTTTCAGAAGCAGATGTGTCTCCTGTCCTTGAAGCAACCCTTATGTTCAGCCTTTTCCCTGCAATTTTCTCCATTTCTTTCAGCGGCTCAGTCAGATTAACCTTGATATCTTCTGACAATGCCCTCAATGGGCTGACATAAACACAATAAACCCTGTTTTCCAAAATTCCTTTTTCGCTTGAATCAATCAGTTCATTTAAGATCGAAAGAAAGGCTGTAAGAGTTTTTGTAGCGCCTGTCGGAGCGCTCACCAAAATATTGTTTCTCGAATGAATTTCCATCACTCCGAATAATTGCGGCAGGGAAAATTCCCTGAATCTTGTGAAGAACCATTTGCCGACTATGGGATGGAGTATGTGTTTTATCTGCTCCGGCTTGCATGGCTTTTGAAGGTATTCTATCATTTTATTCAATAATGGAAATTTTATAAAATTTTCATTCTCGAAAATAATTATTATTTTCGATATGGAAAATAAATAATTATACATTAAATTTAACTATTGATAACATTCAGCAATTTATAAAGGCTTTGATTTGATAAAAATTTTTGGCAACATTTTTAAATAAGCATAACATTCCTTTGTTGTTGCTAACAAAGTTAGCCGCTCTAGCACCGCAAGGTGTGAAAGAAAAATTCATTAGGCAATAAAAATTCAAAAAACGAGAGCGACTATTTGAAAATCATAGGTTTTCAAATTCCAAAAAATGCCGTTAGCATTTTTCCGATTTGAAAGCAGTCGCGAAGAAAATAAACCGCGTTTAATATAAAAAACAATCTTAAAATTTAACTGAAAATGACAACAATGTATGATGTGGATTCGCAGGAACTCATAATAAAGGCAGCTGAGGAGCTGAAAAAAATACCGGAGATCAAATCTCCTCCATGGGCGGCTTTTGCAAAAACCGGCATGCACAAGGAAAGGCCTCCTGTAAACAGCGACTGGTGGCATATAAGGACAGCTTCTGTTTTGAGGACAATTTACAGGCTTGGCCCTGTGGGAGTTTCAAAGCTCAGGGCAAAATACGGCGGGAAAAAAAATAGGGGAGTCAAGAAAGAGCATTTCTACAAAGGATCCGGCAGTATTTTAAGAAAATCATTGCAGCAGCTGGAGAAAGCGGGCTTTGTAAAATTTGCGGAAAAGGGAGTCCATAAGGGAAGGATAATAACGCCAAAAGGGAAATCCTTTTTGGACAGGATTGCAATACAAATTGAAGGCATAAAGCCAAAACAGGAAACAAGGCCTGTTGAATCAGCAAAGGAAATCATTGAAGTTAAACAGGAGCAGAAAGCCGTTAAAGCGCAAGAGCAGCCAAATGTCCAGCCTTGATGAAATCAGGAAAAAGAAGCTGGAAGAATTGATGAGGGCGCAGCAGGCCCAGGCCGAGCAGCAGGCCCAGATGCAGCAGCAGGTTGAGCAGATTGAATCTGTTGTAAGGCAGTTTTTCACAAAAGATGCGCTGACAAGGTATGGTAATCTGAAAGCAGCCCATCAGGAAAAAGCATTGCAGCTCCTGGTAATTTTGTTCCAGGCCATACAGAAGGGCCAGGTCAGCGGCAAGATTGACGATGCAACACTGAGAAAAATACTGGAGCAGTTGACCCCTAAAAAAAAGGACATAAAAATCAGGAGAGCTTAATTAAAAATGGCACGATACAAGCATCCAAGCAGGAAGAAAAGATTGGCAAAATTTAGAAAGCAGACTAGATGGGCTCCTTTCTGGACAGTGCCTAAGATATACGGAAAAACAAGAAAAGTCCATCCTGGCAGGCACACCAAGCTTAAAAGAAACTGGAGAAGAAGGAAGAACAAGGCGTAAAGATGACAATTCCGGGTTTAGTAAATACGCAACAAATTGAACATATCTTTTCAAGCGGGATGCAGGTTAGAATCTCAGGAACATTGAATTTAGAAACAAAAACATTAACAGCCAGCGTTAAATTAACGGACGGAAGTCAGCTAAGCCGGAAATTAGACCTGCAGTTGAAAGAGAGTTGTGGCAAATGTATCAAGATTTTACCTTAATTTTACAGTATTAAATTTTAAAATGGCCAAGAAAGAAGAAACGTCAAAAGCAATATTGGAAAGGATTTATGTAATTCCGCTTAGAAGAGAGACCCTGAAAGTGCCTAATTTCAAGAAGGCCAATAAGGCCATGAGGGCTGTAAAGGAATTTATAGCCAAGCACATGAAAACTGAGGATATTCATGTCGGCAAATATCTAAACTTGAAGATTTGGAGCCATGGCGCTAAAAATCCTCCTGGCAAGGTCAAGGTCAATGCGGCAAAGGATGGCAAGGGAAAGGTTGTTGTCGAGCTTTTTGACGCTCCAAAGGAAAAGCCTGAGGTTGAGGAAATGAAAAAGCCTGTGAAGGGCGAAAAAGAGGCAAAACTGGAAAAGGCCGAAGAAAAAATCGAGAAAAAGCTTGAAGAAACAAAAGAGAGCAGGGCTGAGGAAGCCAAGAAAATAGAGCAGGAGGAGATTAAGGAACTGAAGAAAGAGCATCCAAAGCAGCACGCACCCAAAATGCAGTCTCAGCCCAAAGTCCAGCAGGCTCATCCTACAGCGCCGAGAAGCGTTTAAGACTGGTAACCTTATTAAAGAATAAGCATTCTTTTTCTGATATGCAAAGCCTTTTACCCTTCGAAAAGACAGAAAGGAAAATTCTCATAAGAAAAGAAGCACTAACCAACCCTGATTTAGGCTGCAATCCGGAGGAAAGGGCAACGGAAGAAATAATAAATTATGGAATTATTAACATTGACAAGCCAAAAGGCCCGACATCGCATCAGGTTTCTGATTACGTGCAAAAAATCTTAAGCATAGCCAAAAGCGGGCATTCAGGCACTTTAGATCCTGCTGTCACAGGCGTTCTTCCAGTAGCTTTGGGCAGGGCCACAAGAATAGTACAGAGCTTGCTGACTGCGGGAAAGGAATATGTTGCAATAATGCATTTGCACAGGGAAGTTGAGGAAGAGAAGTTAAGGGAAACAATAAAAAATCATTTTATAGGAAAGATAAGGCAGCTGCCCCCGATAAAAAGCTCTGTCAAGAGGCAGATGAGGACAAGGACGATATACTACCTTGACATCCTGGAGATTGACGGAAAAGATGTCCTGTTTAAGACAGGCACAGAAGCCGGAACTTACATAAGGAAATTAATACATGACCTCGGGCAAAAATTAAAGGCCGGGGCTCACATGGCCGAATTGCGAAGGACAAAAGCAGGCCCCTTTGACGAATCAACTTTATTCACATTGCAGGAGCTTGCTGATGCATATCATTTCTGGAAAGAGGAAAAAAACGGCAGATTCCTGAGAAAAGTGATACAGCCGGTTGAGAAAGGAGTAAGCCACCTTCCAAAAGTATGGGTTTTCGACACAACAGTTGAAAGCCTGTGCCATGGAGTTGACTTGAAGGTGCCGGGGATAAGCAAGCTGAATGACAGCATTGCTCAAAATGAAACTGTAGCTATTATGACTCTTAAGAATGAGCTGGTTGCATTAGGCACGGCAAAGATGAATTCACAGGGAATGCTTGGCGAAAAGGGAGTTGCAGTGCAGACTGAAAAAGTCTTCATGCTGCCCGGGGCATATAAGATTGAAAAAAGCTAGAAAGGTTCGCGGATGAATTTTATATAAGTACGTTCAATGAGAGAATCTGGAACTTTTTTGCTGTCTTGCCTAAACGCCGAAATATAAAGCCATCCCTTATCGGTAATTTCAAAGGGTCCGTCAAAAGACAGTTGGTTTTGATATATTGACGGCATTTCCAAAATTCTTTCAAGAATTATCGGGACTTTATCTCCTTCAGCGCCTCTTTCGCTCTTTGAAGATGTAACTTTTATTTTAATGCCTTTTTTTCTAAAAAAATCGACGATTTCCCCAAAGCCTGTTCCACGTTCTTTGCAATATAAAACCATTAAAGTCTGGAAAAAGCTTGATGTTATAAATTTTCCTATCCAGAAAGTGATAATTATAAATATACCTTGCCTTGAATTTTTTATCATGCCTGAAGACAGAATAAAAAAAAGCCTGAAATACTCAGTCTATGACGGGGCAGCTTTCGCTGTCATGGACGGGATGACTGCATCGTTCATAACGCCTTTTGCCATAGCGCTCAATGCCTCTATCAGCATGATTGCAGCCCTTACGTATGTGCCTCAGTTGGTTGGGGCCTTCATACAATTATTTGCCGCAAAAGCAGTTGAGATAGTAAAAGACAGGAAAAAAATACTGGTTGCAGGCTCTCTTTTTCATGCAATTTTATGGTTGCCATTATTGCTTATACCTTATGCATCACCTTCACAAAAATACCTGCTTGTGCTATACGTGGCCCTTCAAACGGCATTTGCCCAGCTGATAAACCCAGTTTGGAATTCTTTGATGGGGGATATTGTCCCAAAGTATGAAAGAGGCAGGTTTTTTGGCCTTAGGAATAAGGTTGTTGGAGCTACATCATTCGCTGCAGCATTAACTGCAGGATTATTGCTCAATTACCTTTCACCGAAGCACCCATTTTTAGGCTTCACGATATTGTTTTCGGCTGCTTTTATTGCAAGGCTCTTATCCGCGCTGTTCAAGGGGATGATGCACAATCCAATGCCTGATTTGGAGCATGCGGAAAAATTCTCGCTTTTCGATTTTGTTAAGAGAATGGACAAAACAAATTACGGGCATTTTGTGATTTATGTTGTCTTGTTTAAGTTTGCCACATACATAGCGGCTCCATTTTTTGCAGTTTATATGCTGAAAAATTTGGGATTTACATACCTGCAGTTTACAATGATAATTGCTGCCGAGCTGATAGCAAGCTTTATAGCAATGGGCATCTGGGGAAGGATGATTGACCAGAAAGGCACAAAATTTGCATTGTACATAAGCGGCATGCTCACTCCATTGATTCCGTTTTTATGGCTGCTCTCGAGCAATTTCTACTACCTCATTTTGGTTGAAGTATTTGCAGGCTTGTCGTGGGCGGGCTTCAACCTCAGCTCGTCAAACTTCATATTTGATGCCGTAAAGCCTGAAAACAGGGTTAGATGCATTGCATATTACAAGTTTTTTGAGGGCCTTGCCATAGTAATAGGGGCTGCCTTGGGCGGAGCCTTGGTAGAGCACCTGCCAAAATGGGTGTTTGTCTCCAGCATACTGTTTGCTTTCCTTGTTTCAGGAATTTTAAGATTGGCCGTGTCATTGATGATGCTGCCCACCCTAAAGGAAGCCAGGCTGATAGAGCTTGATCTCGGGCACAGCTTCTTCAGGAAATTCCTTACGATAAGACCCAGCGAGGGAATAGTGTTTGAAGTGGTTGGAAAATACAATAAAATCAAGGAAAAAGTCAAAAAAGCAGGCACTTACCTTAAATTTGACAAGCAAAAGCTTTTAGAGAGCAATCAAAGTGACTACGGCAGGAAGCTGATGAAATTCATAGACAAAAATATAACCCCGAAGAAAGAGCAGCATGACATTACGGACATGCATGAGATAGAGCACATAACTGAGGAAATTGAAAAGGGGAAAAGGGGGAAATAAAGCAAAAACTAAGAATTATCGAAAATTATTTATAATCCCTTAGTAAAGAAATAGAATAGAATGCCTGTCACAACCTTATATTCCTGCAACAGATGTAAGAGGGAAGTTGATTTTGACAGCATAAAGTACGATGAAAACAACAAGCTGATTTGCGTGGAATGCCTTGGAAAGCAGCAAAAAATCGAGAGAAAGGAAAAACTGAGCCTTGAAAAAGCTGGTGAAGGCGAGTCTGTCAATTTTATCTGCGTGAGCTGCCGCTTTAAGTTCTCCATAAGGAAAGGGACTCAAAAAGAGGCAAAGTGCCCATACTGCAGCAAGACAAGGCTGATGCTTGTCAAAAGGTATAAAGACGAGAACGACCTCATTAATGATTCTATGGATCCTAGGTTTGATTATTGAATTATTGATATTGGTTCATACACTTCATCAACTCTATTAACTTGACCATTGCTTAGATGGACCGCTACTAACCCGTTCGTCCTTTGTGGATTTCTAGAATTAAATCGTTTCAGATAATTTACAGCTAAAGTTAAGGCAGCCAAGTAGTCACGGCTCTCAATTTCAATCTCATGGAAATCCAAAAAAGATGTCATAGCAACAAATCCTTCATTTCTTCGTTGCAGCCTATATCCATCATGATATCAAAATCCAACAATTATTGTCATATAATCTCAGGAATAATAAAATTCTGTACAAATCTTTCCTATTTATTGGATACTCCTCAACAGTCTGTTTTTCATTTATAAATCGCATTTTAATCTTTCTATATAGTAAATAATGCATTTTTCTAAAAAATATTGATAGTATACCAGTATACAAAATAGTAATATTTATATACTAGTTCATATATTGTTAAGCTTCCAATTTTGACAGTTTAAAAAATGAAAGGTTGAGGTGAATAGAATGGGAATGGATTTTGTGATTGAAAGCGCGCTAAAGCAAGGCGTTGCGCAGAACGAGGATTTGCAAGTAGGTCATGCCAATATAAAGGTGATTGGCTGCGGCGGAGCCGGCTCAAATATGGTAAGCTGGCTTTACAGGAAAGGAATAAGAGGCGCTGAAATACTTGCATGCAACACAGACAAGCAGCACTTGGAAATAACCGAAGCTGACAAGAGATTTCTGATCGGAAGAGAACTGACAAGAGGGCTTGGATGCGGAGGATTTCCGCAGAAAGGCCAGCAGGCAGCACAGGAAACAATTCAGGAAATCAAAGAGGTTTTAAAAGGCGCTGACATGGTTTTTGTATGCGCAGGCATGGGCGGCGGAACAGGAACAGGCTCTGCCCCAGTTGTAGCTCAAGTTGCCAAAGATGCGGGAGCAATCGTAATTGGCACAGTCACAATGCCTTTCAAGATTGAAAGGGCAAGGATCGACAAGGCTGAATTTGGATTACAGCAGCTAAGGCAGACATCCGATACTGTGATAGTGATTGACAATAACAGGCTGGTCAATATTGCAGGCAATTTGCCTGTTCAGCAGGCATTCGCAGTTGCAAACGAGCTTGTATCCACAATGATAAGGGGAATTGTAGAGACAATCGCAGTCCCATCGCTTGTCAATTTGGATTATGCTGACGTAAAGGCAATAATGCAGGATGGAGGAGTAGCTGCAATCGGAGTTGGCGTTTCTGACACCACAAACAGGGTAGAGGAAGCAGTCAAGGGCGCATTAAGCAACCCATTGCTTGAGATAAGCTATAAGGGAGCAACAGGCGCTTTGATCCATGTTGAAGGAGGTCCTGACATGACACTTGATGAAGTGAACAAGATAGGCGAGATTGTCACGGAAAACCTTGATGCAGATGCAAACGTAATCTGGGGAGCAAGAGTCTCCGAATCAATGAAGGGAAAGATTGCGGTCATGACGATAATCACAGGAGTGAATTCGCCATGGATACTTGGAAAGTCAGACAAGAAGACCAGGACCATAGAAGCTAAAAGATTCAGCGACGAGCTGGGAATTGATTATTTTACTGATTAAATTTTATGCTTTATTGCCCGGAAAAAAGTTGAAAAAAAGATTTGCGAATTGAGCTAGGGCAAATGCCAACTGGCTTCGCAGTTAAAGGTGATATGTATGGCAGTTGATGAAAACCAGATAGTAAAGAAAATGGTGTCGGAAATAGCGGACTCCAACGAAAAATTCATGTCCAAGTCGCAAGATTTGGAGAATTTCAAGAGGATTGTGCCTGTGCTTCTGGAGAAGGGAATTGACAATGTCAACCTTTCAATGTTTGACGAAACCACAAAATCAAAGCTGCTTAATGCCTTGGGAGAGGAATATATCAGGAGAGGCAACATGAATGATTCTGTCAAATCATTTATACTTGCAGGCAACAGGCAGAGGCTTGTTGAGGTAGGCGAGCATTATGAGGAAGTCGGATTGTTCGGCAACGCAATTGACACTTATAGGCTGGCTGATGCAAACGAGCAGCTGCTCAAGATAGGAAAAAAATGCCTTGAAAACGGCCATTTTTCAGATGCAATAAAGGCATTCAGGCTCTGCAATGATGTAGAAAATCTTACAAAAGTGGGAGATGAATGCTTCCAGAAGGGAAAATGGGATTATGCCATTGAGATTTTCAGCGCGATAAACAGCACTCACAAGCTTATTGAGATTGGTGATAAATGCTTAAAGGAAAGGCAGATTGGATACGCTGCAAAAGCTTATGAATTGGCTCACGACAAGGACAAGCTGAGCTCATTGGGAGATGTCTGCCTGAGGGAAGGGCTGCTTGCAACAGCATTAAAGTCATACCAGCAGGCCGGCAACGACATGATGGTGCAGTTCATAAGGGAGAACTTCGGCAACAAGCTCTCAAATTTTTGAGATTTTTTAACTTTCATATATCTCCTTAATAGAGGCAGGAATAAAGAAAAAAGGTGATTCAAAATAGCAATTCCATTGGATGGGAATGTAAATTCAACTTTGCGATTATTGAATAACCTTGAATTAAAAATTCATGGCAATATAAACACAAAAAGGACTAAATTTAGGGTAATACTGGACCCAATAGCAATAAATTACGCTATAGATTCATTAGGATTAAGAAAAATTGAAAAGGACAAGAATAAGTTATTGCCCCTTTTGCGCGAAAAATTGATTGGTAAAAGGGTCACAATATTAGTCCATTAAAAGAGAATGACTAAAATGGTCAGCATAGTGCAGAACAACATTTTTGACAGAATCCATCATTCTGTGAATATGTTCAACAGCCTTCAGAGCTCAAGAGACACTCTTGTATTGAATAGGGGGGAAATTGATGAAAGGCTCTTTGAAGAGCTTGATGCTTTTGAGGGATTCATGAAGCGCTTTGAAAGCTCGTTCCTTGAAATTCTTAAGGAAGATTTAAGGGACATATCCAAGGCTGCAGTCATCAACACGGACAATTCTGAGAAGGCTGAAGAGTTCATAGGGGACATAAACAATATTATCGAAGGCTTCAGCAGGATGGAATCCGAATGCATATCAAGGTCGCAATCCCTGATCAGCCTGGCAACCCAGTTCAAAAATGAGCTGGCAGCAGTAAAAAAAGACATGGAGTTAAAAGTTAAATCCCGAAACAAGCATAAAAAGGCCCTAAACTCCGCACTTACAGGAGTTCCGCACGCAAATGGAGGATAAAATGGAACAGCAAATGGATGCATTCACCCAAAAAAGGTTTGAGCTGATGATAGAGATGGCAACAAAGAAGCTGCAGCAGGAGATTGCAGCCCTAAAAGAGCACATTGTTTCCCTGAATTCTGAGATGGGTTCGCTGAAAAGCCAGGTTTCAAGGATGCAGTTCCAGCCTCAAGGCCATCCTGTGCAAAGGACCTTGATAGAGCCAAATGAGCAGGCTGAAAACATCCAAGCTAAAAAAGAAGTTAAGATAGTCGACTGCAGGCCAGACGGGGAAAGGCATGAGCAGTTCCAGAGCGGCGCTGCAAAGAATTCAGAGCCGGTAAGGCCAAGATACGGGGATTACGAGCCAAAGGACGTCAGCATAGACAAGTTCTTTTATTTTGGAAGGAAATAACTAACCTCTCTCAGGTTGAATGGTCTCACCATCCAGTCCATATATGATACAACCTTGACTCCTGTAAAGATCAATCATTTTGTCGCCTTCAGGAAGTATACTAAAAAAAGCTTGGTTCATTTCTTTTTGCATTTGGTATAGCCTGCTTATAGTCAGCCTTTCTCTATAAACTCTCAGGTTACAAGCTTGCCTATGTCTTTTTCTGGAGTGCTATGGATTACTACAACTCGATTCTCACTATCTTTCATAACAAAAGTTAAAATTGTCCGTTTTAAAAATCTTTCCTTTGTCACCACTCATAGATTACTATCTTTATTTTCCATAACTTATATAAATGAAATGTGTCAGAAAAGATAAAAATGAAGTTTGCAATTGAAGCAGAGGATGCATTAATAGGATTAATATGCGGCCTTTTGATAATAACCTATACGGGAAGGCTGTATCCCTTGAAGCTGAATGGGTTTGTTTATGTTGCTGCGTTTGCTGTCTTCATTATTTTCATTATTCTGGACATTATAAACGAATTCAAGGACTGGAGTCAGATTGGCCTGACTTTGCTTTCAATCGCGCATAATGCAGCGGATTTTGTAATGTCTCTTGCTTTTATATCGCATTTCAGCGGCTTGAACATCCCTTATATAACATCAACCCTTGTTCCTTACCTCCAGAATGAGCAGCTCATGCTGGGAGCAGGCATATTTCTTGCAGTCAGCAATGCAATCTGGCTGATAACAATGCCTTTTTGGATGTGATTAATCCACCATGAACAGTCTGCTGTCTTTTCCTACATCAAAGAGTCCTAATCTTGCACCTATGTCCAGAAAAGCATGCGAATAGCAAACGGCGCCAAACGAATTTACCAAATCGCCTTTTTTCTCAAAGTATTTCGCGTCATCAAAATATCTTTTTGCCAGGTCAAGAATATCCTCTGCCTGTTTTCTATGTTTATCGATGATTTTTACTTTTTTTAATGCTTCAGAAGTAAGTTCAATGTATTTAGAAAGTTTTTGCTCGATTTGTTCCATATTGATAAATTTAACTTCATTAATGCGCGTGTGCCGGCGAGGCACTGACATCTCCTCCTATAGGAATTCCGTTGAAGCTAAGCGAACCAGCAACTCTTTGTAAAGCTGCCTTTTCTCCAGGGTGCTTTGCCAAATCATAAATTACAGCTCGATTACCTTCTAATCGGATGCCTCCAATCATTCGTGGAAATTCTTCCATGCTATTTGGCCAAATATATACTGCATTTGTACGACTGCAGCGCGATGCTACATATTCCATACCTAAAGCCTCGTTAACAAGCGGTACCAAACCGCTCTTGCTGATTGAGTCTTCCATTTTACCTCACAAATATCCTCTCAATTCCTTTGCCTTTTCAATCCCGATGTCCAGCATCTTGTCTATATCTTGGGTTGTCAATGGGTAATCCCCTCCTTTCTGCATCGCGCACAATGTCCCATCTTCAATTGAGGAGACTGTGAGCCTTGCATCAACTGCTTTTTCTTCCTCTGTGCTGGGGTCAACAATGAACTTGTCGCCTATCTTTATGACAGTCACAGCTATTGGAGTTTTCTCCAATTCCAGATTTTTCTCTGTCTTCATCTTGTAATTTACCTTTTCCCCTTCTATTTCCGGGAATTTGGTGTCTTTCAGCGCAGCCAAAGCAGCGAGAGAAGAAGCATCAAACAAGTTGCCGTCATCATTTATCGGGCATATGTCTATGATGACCATCCATATCTTTTCTCCTGGGGTTATGCACAATTTCTTGAAATCAATAGCCTTGCTTTCCCTGATGCCCCTGTCAACTACCCTTGCTAATTCAATTGCCTGAATTCCAGGTGGGCCAAGCTCAAATTCCGGATTTGATAAGGGCAGCAGCTCAGCTCCGACAATTATAGTGCCCTCATTTGGAGTGTCGGGATAGGGATTGCCAACATCTAGTTTAACACCCACAATCACGTCTGTTTCTCCTATCCTTACCCTTGCAGAGCCTTCTGCAGTCTTGACAACACCATATTCCAAATCAATCGGCTTCCTGTATTCTGTAAGCTTCCTTCCGTCCAATCTTGTATTGGCATTCAGCAAGCCAATAATGTGATTCCTAAGTTCCCTGTACATCAGACCTCAACCTCGCGATATTTTTCCTTAAGCGCTTTCTTTTGCGCTTCGTAAATCCCAATCAGGGCTTTTTTGCCCATCTCTATTAATTTCATAAGCTCCTCTTTTTTTACCTCCCCATCCATCTGCAGCAAGGTTATTTTGCCTGAATTCGGCATTATTGCAATCGGAATGTCTGCCACAGAAGCATCCGGATAGCTCTCTTCAGAGTAATCCAAATCCACAAGCAGCTTGTCTGCAACCCTTCCCACAGAAACAGCTGCAACAAGGTCTTTCATCTCCAATCCTGCGTCTGCCAAAGCCATCGAGGCTGCGCAAATGCCCGCGCATCTTGAGCCCGCTTCTGTCTGCGGCAATTCTATGAATACATCAACAACTGAATTTGGATATTCGTCAAGATTCAACACAGGCAGCAAGGCCTTTTCCGTCACAAGTGATATTTCCTTTGACCTTCGTGAGCCTCCGGGCCTTACTCTCTCGCCGGAGCTGGAAAAAGGCATCATGTTGTAATTGCACCTTAAAATGCCCTTTTTAGGGTCCTGCAAAAATTTTGGGTGCAGATTTCTCGGGCCGTACACAGCAGCATACGCCCATGTATTGCCTATCCTGAACATCGCAGACCCGTCTGCTCTTTTTATGACTCCGACTTTAGCCTCAACAGGCCTTATCTCGTCAAATCCCCTTCCGTCAATTCTTCGCTTGTAAGTCATTTTTTAGTTCACCTTGATATATTTTAAATTATGAGTCTAATATTTATTGAGGGGTTAATCCTTCTACAACATATCCTATCAACCTGATTCCATGATGAATTACATTTCTTCCAGCTTCTGCACTTCCAACTATGATTCCTGCCAAAAAAGCAGCGCCTGTGTAATTTTCTTCAGCCACCATTTTTGGAACTTCTTTTGTTAAGTAAAACCATTGAAGTCCCGTAAAACAAGCTTGTCCTAACCAATCTAAAGATGATACATACCTTCTGAGATTATTTTCCGAGGCATTTGTCCATATTTTCATTTCATTAACTCCGAAATAATAATCAACAAAGCTGTCTAAAAATCTTGGCATTTTTACTTACTCTCCAGATTCTTTAAATTCCTCTCCAGAAAGTCCTTTATCTTGTCTGTCAATCCGCTCAAATGGCTTTCTTTCTCTATCTTCCTTATCGTCTGTATGGCAAGCAGCTCATTTGCTGGCTCCCCTTCAATCCATATGAGCCCGTTCTGCCCTACTGTTATATTGCACCTTGTGGCGTCTTTTATCATCATCACCATAGAGCCCTGCTTTCCTATGATTCTTGGCACTTTATGGGTGCTGACTTCAATTATCCTGCCGCCCTTTAATTTCCTCAGGCCCGGGCCTTTCATTGTGACATCAACAAGCTTCTGGCTTGTGACATTCACAATCTTGCAGACAATATTTTCCCCAAGGTCATAGTATTGCGTCAGGTTTGCGCCTCTTGCAATGAAATCAGAGGTTGCATCCTTCATCGACAGCATTGCAGAATAGGCAGAGTTCGTATCCAGCCTCCATCCGCTGAAGCTGACATCAATTACCTTGCATATCACTGTATCTCCAGTTTTTGGTATGTACCTTCCTGACAGGGGAATCAGCTTGATAGTCCTGCCCTCAACCATGGCTAACCCAAGCCTATTGGCAGCAATCCTTTCTCCATCCCTATAGGTTCCGCTTCCCGGCAATATATCCATCCCAATTGCCAAAGTTTCCCCTGGAATCGCTATTTCCTTGTCCTTAACCTTTATTTCTGACATTTTTGTTAACCTCGTATTTTTAAAAACTATAAACCCAAATTTTCTTTTAGAGTGTCAAATATCTCCGCATAATCCAATGCAAGCTTTTTATCTTTTTCATCTCCTGCAACATAAACTTCCTCAATCATTTTCTCGGCTTTTGTAACTCTCGCAAGATCTGCGTCATTTAGGTGAAAATTTGCACCTCTAATTTTTTTTGCAGCAGCGATTAATTCAATATCTGCCATTATATTCACCAATTCAAGCCTTGCCAAATTATCAGGCTCTGGTGATGCACGATCAGGCAATGACCGTAGTCTCGCTGTTAAAGTTTGTGTCATTTTATCTTTAAAACCTTGCTTTCAACCTGCCCGTGGCATATCTTGTTCAGCCTGTCGTAAAAATCGCTTTCCATTCCCCCGGGCAGCTCAACAACCCCTACCCAGTAGCCATTGTTCTGCCATTCCTCCCTGAGGATTGTGCCGAACAATTTGATTGTTGAATAGCACTTAGGCGCGTATTCCGGCCCTATCTTGACTGCTAATTCTTTCACTTCAAATTTTATCGGCAATATCGGCCTTAATTTTTTTAGCGCTTCCTGAACCTGCTCCTGCACCGGCCTGAATTCATCGACATGGAATTTGGCCTCTTCAAATGCGCTCCCTATCCTCTGGGGAGGATGCGGCAAATGCGTTTTTGGATCAACGCCGTTTCTGTGTATTATGCTGATTATCTGCTTTCTTTTATTTTCCTTCAAAGCCTCCCTGTATTCCTGCGTTAGCTGGATTTCGCCTTTTTGTATTATCTGCTTTGCAACTTCCTCGGCATCATCGGTGCCGAATATCTGCCTCATTGCAGTCAGGGAGGCTTCCAGCCCTTTTTTTGCGTCTGAAAATATCCTCATGGCTGCAAGAACTTCATGCATGTCCACGCTCCTTCCTTCCTTCAGGGCAAGCGCATTGTTGCAGTCAACAAGAATCTCAAATTCATGCCCTTGAGTCCTAAGCTTTGCTATTACTGCCTGATCAACATTAACCATTCTTGACCTATTTCTTTGCTGTTTTCTTGTCGTCTTTGAGTTCTGAAGCCAGCTTCTCCACCTTCTGCTTTGTCACTCTCTTGAACTTCTTTTCTGCAGAGCTTATGTAGGCTGCATCGATTCTCTCTACATTGAAATTCTCCCCAAGGACTTTTTTCAGCGCTTTTAATGACAGCTTCAGCCCGTCTTCTATGCTTAAGTCCGGCTTGTACTCGCTGTGCAGGATTTCCTCCACTTCCACTTCCCCTTCGCCAATTGCAGTTGCCTTGTATTGGAAATATATTCCAATAGGGTCTGTCTCAAAAAGCCTTGGAGTGTGGTTGTCAATCCCCGCAACAAGCACAGAAACCCCAAAGGGCCTCAATCCCCCGCTTTGGGTGCATATCTGCTTTAAATCACACATCTCTTTTACAATTGTTGACGTGTCTATCTCAGAATCATAAGTGACCCTGTTCTGCTGCGCCCTTAATTGGGCCCTGTCTATAAGCACTCTTGCATCGCTTAAAATGCCCGATGCTGCAGCTCCGATGTGCTCGTCTATCTGCCATATCTTCTCAACAGATTCCGGCACAACTAAGGTGTCAACCACTCTTTTGTCTGCTACAAGCAGGATGCCATCAGAGCATACCATCCCTATGGCTGTTGATCCCTGCCTTACAGTTTTCTTTGCATATTCAACTTGTAATAGCCTTCCGTCGGGGCTGAACATTGTAATTGCCCTATCATATCCCATCAATTGATGCGGCATTGGTTGTTGCATTTTAGTAATTCCTCCTTTGTAGTTTATTTATTAAGCAGCTTTCAAGTACCTGTCTTCTGCCTTCTTCAATATTCCTGAAACTCCCAAGCTTCTGAAAATAACCTCTGTATTGCTTATCTTTTCAGCGAAAAACAGTGCTGATTTCAATGAATCAACATGCTTATGGCTTACTTTTATGATTCCTCTTTGAAGCTGGGCATCCCATTTGTTATTAAGCATCATAACTCCTGCCTTTGCAGCGCCAAGCTGTCCCATGAACTGAAGTGAGCATTCAGACACTGCACTCGAAACTAGGCTGATGTCGCTTATTTTTTCCTTTGAAATAACCTCAAACACCAGATAACGCTTTTTCTCCCTTAAGCTCGGTAAAACTGGCTTTAGTCTTGTTTTTGCTGCCATTATATGAGAAGTAACTCCCTTTCTCTTCTCTCTGTTAAAGCAAAGAATGGGTTAGTTATATTTAAAGGTTGCGAAAAGCAGTTTGAACTTTGCCAGTTATACTGGAACCGGGGAAATTCAAATCAAGAATAAAATGCATGAATCAAATCAGACTCTATCCGACAATTCATGTTTAATAGGATGGCATCTGCCAGTATAACCAATAACTGTCCTTGGATCGACATTTACGTACTGAAATTCTCTTTTTGCAGGGTCGCCTTTGACAACTGATAAGGTAAAAGTATTCTTATGAATAGCTACCAATTCATCGTCGACATTTTGCCCTCTTTATCTCATATATGTTCCAATATCCCATTTTTTGATTTTCCTGTCACCAATATACAATGCTTCTTGATGTTGTCCAATTCTTAAATTTCCTCTCATTATATTCCCTAAAATTACTCCATATTTAAATCTTACCTTTCGTTAAATAAAAATTATTTCTTTATTATATCCAACAGCTCCTCTTTCTTCTCCTTCATCAGCTCTTCAGAATCGGCTTCCAAGTTCAGCCTCAATAAAGGCTCTGTGTTGCTAGGCCTCACATTGAACCACCAGTTTTCGAATTCAATTGTAACACCATCCAGCTTTGATATTTTTTTTGGGTTCTGCTTTGAATAAATTTTTTCAATTTCATTTATCTTTGCCTGTTTATCATGCACTTCAACATTAGTTTCCTCTATTGTGTGGTATTTCCTGAACTCATCCAGCAGCTTGGACAAAGGCCTGTTCTCCTTTGAGATTATCTCAGTCACTATCAGGCTGGTTATCATGCCAGAGTCAGCTCTGTAATTGCCAATATAATAATAATGGGCCGAATGCTCGCACGCAAAAACGGCTTTTGTCTTTCTCATGGTATCCTTAATGAAGGAGTGCCCTACCCTTTCCACAATCGGAATGCCTCCGAATTTTTTTATTGTATCAGGCACAATATGGCTTACAACTACATTATGGATAACTTTTGCCTTCCTCTTTTTCAAAAGAATGCTCTTGATTACCAATGCAGATATAAGCGAGCTGTTTATAACATTCCCATTTTCATCTACAAAGAAAATCCTGTCTGCATCGCCGTCAAATGCCATGCCAAAATCGCATTTATTCCGCCGCACAGTCTTTTGCAGCTCAGCCAAGTTTTCATACTTTGAAGGGTCTGCAGGATGGTTTGGAAAAGTGCCGTCAAGCCTGAAATAAAGAGGAACTATCCTCATGGGCAGGCTTTCATAAACAAATGGAACTATTTTGCCTGCCATCCCGTTGCCTGCGTCAACTGCAATCTTTAATTTTTTCAAGTTTTTAACGCCGATAAATTTCCGGACATGCTTTGCATAATCTTTCAGAATCTCTTTTTTAATGGTATTTCCTGTTTTTTTTATTTTAGCGCCATATGAGTTTTTTTCTATTATTGACATTATTGCCTTTAATCCGGTATTTTCATTTATCGGCACTGCACCAGCCTTGCACATTTTTATTCCGTTATACTGCGCCGGATTATGGGAGGCGGTGAACATCACTCCGGGTTTTTTCATGAGGCCGGAAGCAAAATAAACTGCATCAGTGCAGACCTGCCCTATGAAAATTGCATTTGCCCCCTGGTCTGCAACTCCTTTCATGAACGCCTTGCTTAATTTTGGAGATGAAACGCGCATGTCAGTTCCGACAACAACATCTTTGCACTTTAAGAAATTAACAAAAGCTCTTCCAACTTGGTAGGCAACATCTTCATTAAGCTCGTCAGGATAGACGCCTCTTATATCATATGCCTTGAAGATTTTGGAGAGCATGGTTTTTGCGATGTTTTTATTTATTATAAAACTTTTGAAATCATAGAATCTACTCCAAATCAATCTCGTCTTCCTCAAAAGGAACTATACCTTCCCACTTCTTTTCAGCAATTTTGTATCTTTCAATGTCGCCGATATCGAACCACTGCCCTGAGAATGGAAATCCTCTGAGCCTTCCCAATTTTGCAAGCTTCGGGAAAACATCCTTTTCAAGCATCGCAAACCCATCTGGAATCATGCCAATAACCTCGGGCTCCATGATATAGAAGCCCGCATTAATCAGATTTGACGGGGGGTTTTGCGGCTTTTCCACAAATTCCACGATTCTCGAGCCGTCAAGCCTCGCAACGCCATAGTGTGAAGGATCGTCTACGGTTGTTAATGCAATTGTTGCCAGCGCATTTTTTCTCCTGTGCAGCCTGAACATCCTTGGAATGTTTATGTTCTTCAGTTCGTCCCCATTAGACACAATGAAGCTATCCTTCAGCATATTTTTTGCCATCTTAAGGGGACCTGCGGTGCCAAGCGGCTCATCTTCATCCACGTAACCTACATTCATTCCAAACTTGCTTCCATCGCCAAAGTAATCCCTTATTTTCTCCTTTAAATGCCCTGTGCAAAAAATGACCTCCCTTATTCCATATTTCTTGAGAAGGTCAAACAAGTGCTCAGTCACTGCCTTGCCCCGGACTTCAAGGAGCGCTTTTGGAGTTTTGTCTGTCAACGGCTTCAGCCTCGTGCCCTTTCCCCCTACAAGCAGCACAGCTTTGCCCGGGATATTTGTGCCAAGAGCTTCTGCAAGAAGCAGCTCTATCTCCTGCGACCTGTTCTTGATATCAATGTTGTTTATTCTCTTGTCAATCTGCCTTATCAGATTTGTATCAAGGGTGACTGTTATCCTTTCCTTCATTGGCGCATCCCCGGATTAGGTTATATTTAAAGTCATTTATAAAGCTTTTGTTTTTTGTATGATAAAGTATGATGAATGGAAAAGTTTATATATAAGAAAATTATAACCGCATTTTACAGGGGAGTTGGTTCAGTTTTATGGACAGAAATTTAGCGCTTGATTTTGTAAGGGCCACCGAAGCTGCAGCCATAAGCTCTGCTTACTGGATGGGCAAGGGAAATGAGAATGCTGCAGACCATGCTGCGGTTGAAGCGATGAGGAAAGCCTTCAGCATAATTGACATGGACGGCACTATTGTAATAGGGGAAGGCGAGAGAGACGAGGCTCCGATGCTTTTTATAGGCGAGAAAGTCGGCTCCGGGAAGGGCCCCAAGCTGGATATTGCAGTTGACCCTTTGGAAGGCACGACAATCACTGCAAGAGGGGATCCCAATGCAATGTCTGTTTTTGCAGCAGCGCCTGCAGGAGGCTTGCTGAATGCCCCTGACACTTACATGGACAAGATTGCCGTCGGCAGAAAATGCATCGGCGCTGTTGACCTTGATGCTTCTGTCGAACAAAACCTGCACTCTGTGGCAAAAAGGCTTAAGAAAGACATTGAAGAGGTCACTGTCATCATTCTTGACAGGGACAGGCACCGGGAAACAATCGAAAAAATAAGAAAATGCGGCTCCAGGATAAGGCTGATAAGGGACGGGGATATTGCAGGTGCGCTTGCCCCGGCGATTGAGGATTCAGGAGTTGACATTTTAATGGGCATAGGAGGGGCTCCTGAAGGCGTTATTGCGGCAGTTGCGCTAAAATGCCTTGGGGGAGAGATACAGGGAAGGCTGAAGTTCAGGAATGATGATGAAAAGGAAAGGGCCGGAAAAATGGGAATTAAGGACATGAATCAAAAATTCATGATGAATGATTTGGTAAAATCAGACGAGGCAATGTTTGCGGCAACCGGCGTTACAGACGGAACGATATTAAAAGGCGTCAGCTTTTTAAGCCATGGTGCCAAGACTCATTCAATAGTTATGAGGGCAAGGACAAGAACAATAAGGTTCATAGAGGCAATGCATCATTTCGAGCATTTGCCGGATTATTGATGTTTATACTATAAAACGTTACACGATCAACCAAAAACAGGATAAAAATTCAAAGGTGGGAAAATGACGCATCACAGCCAAATAAGCGGGAAGGACGTAATTGTGCCGGCAGACGTCCCAAAATCTATGGAAAAAGAATACGTAAAAAGTTATTTGAAAATGACCCGCAATACGGGCAAACTGATGCTCTTTGCCGGTGACCAGAAAATAGAGCATCTAAATGATGATTTCCACGGCAAAATGAAGATTGGCAATGAGGAAGCTGAAATTCCGCTTGATGACGCCGATCCCGAGCATTTATTCAGGATTGCAAGCAAGGCAAAAATTGGAGTTTTTGCAACACAGCTTGGGCTGATTGCAAAATATGGGCAAAGCTACAGGGATGTGCCGTATCTAGCAAAGCTAAATTCCAAGTCTCATTTGGTAAAAACGTCCCAAAAAGACCCTGCAAGCCCGTGCTTGTGGACAGTAAATGATGTGTTAAAGTTCAGGAAAGACAGCGGCTTGAATATTCTGGGCATCGGATTTACAGTTTATGTCGGCAGCGAATTTGAAGGGGAAATGATGAGGGAAGCTGCGCAGGCTGCTTTTCATGCCCATCAAAATGGAATGCTCGCAGTATTCTGGATGTATCCCCGGGGAAAGGCAGTTCCTGATGAGAAAGACCCCCACATTATTGCAGGAGCTGCAGGGGTTGGAGCATGCCTTGGGGCTGATTTTGTGAAGGTCAACTATCCAAAACCAAAAGAAGGCAAGGCAGCAGAGGCATTCAGGGCAGCAGTGCTTGCAGCCGGAAAAAGGACAAAAGTAATTACAGCAGGCGGAAGCTCAAAAGGTGCGAAAGATTTCCTGCAGGAAACATGGGACCAAATCAATATAAGCGGCTGCTGCGGAAATGCAACTGGAAGGAATATTCATCAAAAGCCGTTGCCGGTTGCAATCAGGATGGCAAATGCCATATCAGAAATAACTTTGGAAGGAAAAAATGTTGAAGAAGCAATGAAGATTTATGAGGGCATTGAATAGAGGTTGGCAAAAATGGCAATCAAAGTGGGAATTGTGGGGTACGGGACAATCGGCAAGAGGGTTGCAGACGCTGTAGCAATGCAGAAAGACATGAAATTGATAGGGGTAACAGCGCATTCCTACAGCTTTAACACCGAAGTTGCAAAGGCAAAAGGATACAGGATATTCACAATGGGGGAAAACGACCTTGAGCTGAATGGCATCGTCCCGGACGGAGACCTGAACAGCTTGCTGGATGATGCTGATGTAATTGTCGATGCAACTCCAAAAAAAATCGGAAAGGAAAATATTGAAAAGCACTACAGGCCAAGAAAAATAAAGGGAATTGTACAAGGTGGTGAAAAGCACCAGGTAACCGGAACAAGCTTTGTTGCGCAGTGCAATTATGACAAGGCGCTGAACAGGGACTATGTTAGGATTGTAAGCTGCAACACTACAGGATTGTGCAGGACTCTCCATGCAGTAAACGAAAAATACGGTGTTGCAAGCGTCCACGCTACAATGATAAGGAGGGGCGCTGACCCCGGCGACATACACCATGGCCCTATCAATGCGATAGTGCCTGTCTTGGAAATGCCAAGCCATCACGGGCCTGATGTGCAGACTGTATTGCCTAATGTCGAGATATTCACGACAGCATTGAGTGTTCCGTCAACCTTGATGCATCTTCACACTTTGACTGTTGACCTGAAGAAAAAGGCAAGTGTTGAAGACGTTGTTGAATTGTTCAAGAATTCCACAAGGATAAGAGTTGTAAGAAACGCGGAGCATTTGAGGTCAACAGCAGAAATAATGGAGTTTGCAAGGGATCTTGGAAGGATAAGGGGGGATATGCCAGAAATCTGCGTGTGGCAGGAAGCAATAGGGATAACTGCAAACGCCCACAATAAGCTGCTCTACATGCAGGCAATCCATCAGGAGTCTGACGTGATTCCAGAGAACATAGACTGCATAAGGTCAATGATGGGATTCAAGGACGGGCAGAAATCGATAGAAATGACGAATGAGAGCTTTGGGATTAGGTAAAAGATTTAAGCAGCTTTTTTATATCTTCTCTGATACCTTGCGTAAACATAGTTTGTTAAACCTGAATGTGCTAATTCCAATTCTGGTAAAACAGACGGATATTCCATCACAACCCAATGTTTAGGGTTAAGGCGTTTAAATTGGTCCAGTACACCTTTAAATCTCTCAAGGTCATCTTTTGTTAATGGTGGATTTTTACCGGATAAAACCTCTAAAAAGTAAGTGTACATATTGGCAAGCACGTGAATACCGTTTTTTATTGATTGTTTCTTTTGATATGTTTCTTCGGCTTTTCTTCGGTCTATTTCGAGCACAATCTCATCAATATTTCTTTTTGTATAGCCAATCCATTGACTAACTGAATCAATTTCTAACGTCATTCTCCCCTCAAATCAAATGCAGTAGTGTCAAAAATCTTAACGCCAATTTCATCTCCCAATTTAAAATTCCCCTTCACAATAACGGGCTTGTAGCAGTAGTTCCTCCCAATCCATGAGTCATCAGTTCCTTTTTCATCTATTAAAATATTTCCATCCCAACCGAGCCATTTTTTGTTGTTTTCAAGCGCTATTTTCCTGTATAATTCAGTCATTGTTCTTGACCTTTGCTTCAATGTGTTTGTTGAATTTTGCTTCATCTTTGCGGCAATTGTGCCGTCCCTTGCAGCATACCTTGACAGGTTCAAAACATCAGGCCCTATTTTTTTGATTAAATTTAATGAGTCTTTGAATTGGTCTTCAGTTTCTGAAGGAAACCCGACAATGATATCCGTTGATATTGTAATTTCCGGGATTTCTTTTCTGAATGCGTCAGCGACTCTTACAAAATCCTCAACCGTATATTTTCTATTCATTAATTTTAATATATCATTGTTTCCGGACTGCACGGGAATATGCAGAAACTTGAACATTTTCGGGTTTTTATAGGTTTCAATAAGCCCGTCAAGGGCTGTCAATGTGTTTCCGGGATTCATCATCCCAACCCTTAATTTGAAATCCAGGGGAATGGACAAAATGTTTTCCAGCAGCTCCACGATTTTTTGCTTCCCTCCCTGCTCCACCATGTAAGCCCCTGTATCATTTGAAGTTATCCATATCTCCTTGCAGCCTGCTTTAAGATGGGATTTTACATCTTGTCTAACGGAATCCATCGGATATGAAAATAATTTTCCCTTAACCAGTTTTGTCGAGCAGAAAGTGCAGAAATAATTACATCCGTTTAAAATAGGGACAATGCCAATAACAGGGTTTTTTCTCACAGAGGGCAGATTTACTTTTTCTTCATAATTTTTTTCCATTAATTCAAGAGCAGTTCCATTAAAAGAATTTTCGACAACTGATGAAATTCTTCCTAGATTGTGGGTGTTGACAAAGCTTATGTTTTCGTCAATATTTTTTATTTTTGGGATGATGCTTTGGGTTATGCAGCCTGCAACAACAATTTTTTTTTCCGGATGCAGCTTTTTCAGCCTCCTAAATTCCCTTAAAGCTGTTGTGTCTCCTTTGACCGTGCATATGTTTACGACATTTATTTCAGAATTATTTTCATCCTCAACAACATCACAGCCCGAGTTGCTTAAAAGCCCCATCATTATTTCCGATTCTCTTTGGTTGCTGCTGCAGCCCTGGGTGATGAAATGAACTTTTGGCATAATCTGCCGGAAATAAGAGGTAGATTTAAAGGTTTTTGTTAGATTTTTCTGTTTCTCCCGGACGGATTTATAGATTGTCAGGGCTGCTCATTTTTATGAGATTCATTCAACCCGGACCTGCGATGTACCCTGGCTTAAGATTTGAAAAAGACGGCTCGGTTTATTTTGAATTAAAGCGCTGAATAATATTTTATTTCAAAACCTCAGCAATCCGATAGCCTTTTCAACATCCGACTCCTTGATCAATACTATTGAGTCAGTCCAGCAGCTTAAGGTTTCAACTATGTTGATGTTGTTGTCTGCAAGCAGGGAGCAGATATAGGCATAAGTGCCCGGGGTCGTTTCAATCTCTTTTGGGCTTTTGATCGTGATTTGCGCAAGGCTCTTGTTTTCAAGGATTACCCTGCTCCTGAAGTACTTCCTGATTAAGTCCAAAAAATCCTCCGTCGTTATTATAGTTGTGCCGGATGCCCCTTCTATAACTCCAAAAACCTCCTTCCTTTTCTTTATTTCCTTTGCCAGGGCTGCCAGGCTTTCAAAATAGATGTCCTTTTCCAGGACAACAGCAATCATCTTGTTCTTGATTTCTATCCTGCTTTCCTTCAGTATGCTGGTTATTTTTTTCTCGAAAATATTTTCCTTTTTAAGCTTTCTTTTCAGGCGCCTGCATGCAATAAGAATTGCGTCAAAATTTTTCTTTGGACTCAGCCCAAGCTCGGAAGCAATCAGCCTGGACAGGGAGGAGTAGTTGATCAGCCCATTTTTCAGGCAGTCTTTTATTGAAGGGTGCTCCAAGACATAATTCTCAGCTAGTTTTGTTATGCTTGCCATTTTGACTCTTACTGCTGCAGCTGCTAATTTTATTCATGCTTGCAGCCAAAAACTGCTTTTAAGGGTTTTTTAAAATTTTTATTTGTCCATTGATAGGTTGATTTTGGTTTATAAACGAATTTCCAGTCAAAAATACGATTTAACTTTTTAAATGTTTTGTTTTGGACATATTAGTATGATAAAAAACATATTGTTTTACGCACGGCAAGCATCCAT
>Ga0233425_10000568_pt1 | contig 94352 bp, 91 predicted proteins | sample Watercolumn_Towu_2_FD_181712 | JGI IMG/M metagenome (GOLD analysis project Ga0233425, IMG submission 181712) | Freshwater microbial communities from Lake Towuti, South Sulawesi, Indonesia - Watercolumn_Towuti2014_140_MG | ecosystem: Environmental > Aquatic > Freshwater > Lake | place... | reverse complement strand
CCCATATAATTCTGTAAAAACTTCTTCTATATCTCTAGTTGTTAGTCCCTTACTGTATAACTTGAAACTTAAATTGCTTATCTCTTCTTGTTCTTGTTTCAGCAATTCTAAAAATACTGGTTTAAAGAGTCCAAGTCGATCTCGTGGAATATTTATTCTAAATACTTTATTCAATCCTTTTACTATATTTCTTCTGTAGCCATTACGCTTATTTTCTCCATCTGAAGATAAGTCTCCCCATTTGTAGCCTAGAAATTCACTCTGTTCTGCTTTCAATATCGTCTCAAATGTTACTGCTATAGCTTCTTCTATTGCTGCGTTTGAGTACTGAAGCATATCTACTACACTTTTTTCTAATAACCGTGTATATTGGTTATTCATTGATTGATTCTCCTTTCTTAAAGTTTTGTTTTGATAATATAAAATATTATCTGGAGAATCAATCTACTATTCTTTACCTCAGACACACTACTTGGGACACTTCTCAATTAAAACATAGAATGTTTGAATGAATAGTTCAAGAGAGTTGAATAGAAGTTTCTCAAGAATCTTGCGTGAATATAACGAGAGCGGGTACTATTTCAGTACCGCGGCGGTTCTGGTGGTAATTCCGGCGGTCTTGGCGTTCTGTCAAGTTCTGCCGTAACAACGGAAGGTATCTCCTTGTTAGGGCTCGAAGCTTGCGTTGAATGTCTGCCCAATCGTTCCCGCACAAGTCCGCCTTGGAAGCTGCGGCTCTCCCGGACATATCATCTGGTGGCTCATAGGTATCGTCGTGGCCCATGTAGCAACTAGGCGCCCAACTGACAACACACGTGCCCCAACTAGCCGACCCGTAATCATATTGAACCCCCTCTAGTCTGTAATCTAAAGCAAACCTTGCGTTACCAAAGTGGACTCGTTCATTAAATTCATGTAAGAATTCATTAACAACTACACTGCATGAAGCGTTTATCTTCAGACCATACCTTAGAAGTCCCCGTGGACAGCCCCCCTTCGAAAATTTTCACATGCAACACATTGTCATACGTACCAATGCCATTTACATCGGGACAAAAATTAAACGATAACACATCAAACTCACACCCCAGTCCAAGCCCCCTATCGCCGGGGGATACACCCTAGGCAGGTTTGCGAATAGCGACAGACACAACGTGACCGATATTGCTGGAAACGCAATACTTTATCTTGTACAAATTCATAGGTTTTATTCCTTTATTTAGTGTTAATTCAAGCCATTCGTGGACCGTTTAAACTAACTATTTTTTTTCTTTCTTAAGGCTCTCTTTACTGCGGGGGGAACAAACGCTGAAATATCGCCGCCGAACTTGGCTATCTCTTTTACCATTCTAGAGCTTACAAAGGTATATTCCGGACTTGGCATTAGAAAAATCGTTTCACATGTTTTTTCCAATTCCCGATTCATCAAGGCCAATTGAAACTCAAACTCAAAATCAGAAAATGCTCTAAGCCCGCGAACAACAACATCAACTTTCATTTTCTTTACGGCATCAACAAGAAGTCCACTAAAGTTGGTTATTTCTATATTTTTTATTCCGCACTCTTTGCAAGCAATTTTCAGAAATTCTTTTCTTTGCGGAATGCTAAAAAGAGAACACTTACTTTCATTTACTGCTACAGCCACGATAAGCAGATCAAATAATTTTGATGCCCGTTCAATAACATCAAGATGTCCATTTGTTACCGGATCAAAACTTCCCGGGAAAAGAGCTTTTTTCATATACGCATTAAATTTTTGTTGTTGTTAAGAAGTAAAAAATTGACTGCCCTAATTTACGACATTTCTTGGTATTCCACAAATCTAAATCTTTAGAATCAGGTTTCCTGCCTGTTTCTGAAGGAGATTCAAGAATAAACAATGCATTACCTGTCCATTCGATAAATCTTTCACTGCCAAACAGGTTTTTAGTTATTGCTTCGGCCATGTTATACGGAGGATCAGCAAATATTATATCGACTTTCCCACTCAATTCAGGAAGCCTATCATACACTCTCATAGCATCGCACTTAACAACATTCATTTTAGCTTTAACTCCGGCTCTTTTTAGTTTTTGAATGTTTTTCTCTATAAACCGGCAATTTTCAGAAGAACTTTCCACAAAGTAGACGTCTCCTGCGCCACGGCTTGCGGCTTCCAGTCCAAGAGCGCCTATCCCGGAAAACAGATCAACAATTGTCAGGTTTTGAAAAACTCTTAATGAATCGAACAGAGACTTCCTTACCCTAATAGCCGTAGGTCTTACATCCAGACCTTTTGGAACCTCAAGTTTTACGCCTCTGGCAATGCCGCTTATTATATTCATAATTTCTCTAATTTTTCTTTAAAAAAGCAGGCACAGTAATGTTCCTTTCCTTCATCTACAGGTTCAAGCATAGGTTCATCTTTGAAACATATTTCTTGAGCAAAACGGCATCTATTACCAAACTTACATCCTTTGTTCGTAATTAACTCTACTTGATTATTTTTTCTCATAATATTTTCTATCCTTCTGGTTTTATCTATATCTGGTACTGCCTGCATTAATGCTTTTGTGTAAGGATGAATTGGTCTTTTTATTACTTCTTCTGAAATCCCGAATTCAACAATTCTTCCAAAATACATAACAAAAATTCTATCAGATATATTTTCAATTACGGCCATATCATGTGATATGAATAGAAGAGAAACTTTCGTTTTCTTTTGGATATCGGAGAGAAGATTAATTATTTGTGCCTGAATACTTATATCAAGAGAAGAAACAGGTTCATCAGCTACGATAATTTCAGGCTTGACAGCAAGAGCTCTAGCTATGCATATTCTTTGTCTTTGTCCGCCGCTAAATTGTTTGGGGTATCGGAATAGATGTTCCTCTTTTAATCCCACCATCTGGATAAGCTTAAGGATCCTTTCATATCTCTTGTCTTTTGATATGTCTGTAAAAAGCATAAGAACCTCATCCAGGGTGCTGTAAATTTTTTTCTGTGGATTCAAAGAACTATAAGGATCCTGAAAAACCATCTGGAAAGAAGTGCGAACAGGTTTCATTTTTTTTCAGAAATCCTGCTGATATTATTACCTTTGAAAAAGATATCCCCACTTGTTGCTTTTTCCAGCCTTACAATGAGTTTGCCTAAAGTTGATTTTCCGCAGCCGCTCTCACCTACTAAACCAATAGTTTCTCCTGCATTGATAGATAACGATATTCCATCAACGGCTTTTATGTAATCAGCTTTGGAAAACATTCCTCTTCTGATGGGGTAATATTTTTTAATATTATTTACTTCTAATAAATTCATGATTTTGAAAGAAGCGACATTACTTTTATGCCGGACTATTAATATTTAAGAATTATTTTCCAGCAGGAGAAAAATGAATCTTTTTGACAGATACACCGCAAATAGTTTTGACCTGTTCTTTTATTTTATGAGCATAAAAATTTTTCAGCTCGCTGAGCCAAACACTGTTTTTAACCTCGATAATTAGTAGCCCATTTTTCAGTGAGACAGGTTTTGAATTGTTACTGATCTCGGTTCCGACAAGTCTATTCCATGAATTCTGCAGCTTTTCCAGAATTATACCATCTTCATAATTGATATCCAATAACACGTTATTTATGGCATCTTTTATATGAACACATTTTGGCATATATGCTAAAATCTGGCTTTTACTGGACTTTTCTCCATACCAATCGCATAACAATGATTTCATGCTATTAATTTTTTTAATAACAGCAACTTTTTGCCTGAATGGATGTTTTTCATTATTAACATTGTTCATAATTTTATATGACTCCGAAAAAGTAAAGCGGCATACATAATATCTCTTTTCCCATCAAGAATGGTGCAAGCCCTCCCTTCCATGTATTTTCTATACCATAATCCAGAAAACCAAAAGGTACTCCTAAAGTAAGCTGTGAAGCACCTAACGGTAGTCTGAATATGTTAAAGAGCTGAGATCCTGCATTAATCCAACCCGGAACTGTTCTTGAGCACCCTTTAGCCGCATACGCCGCAACCTGTTGAAGCTGCTGGGGATTAAATTCCTTAAACATAGAACCTGCTGCTCGTTGAGCATAAGGCATCAGTATTGGAGCGAGAATAGCCATAGTTACAGGCTCCATCGCGTGAGCTTTTGGTACAGTAACTGAAAAAGAGATAATCCAGGCAAAGGGGAATATAAATAACCTTTTTTTGAAATTTATTGGTAATAAGCTCATTTGCTTAAGTTACATCCAAAATTATAACAGAAAATAAATCTTTTTAAATTTCATTCTTTGTATCTCAATTTGTCAATTCTAGTTTTTTTGTCTTTTCCCACAGCAAATCAAGTTCCTTAAGCGAATACTCTGAGAAAGCTTTTTTGCTTTTTTTAACCTTATTCTCAATCGCATTGAATCTATTTACAAATTTATCTGTCGCGTGTTGTAATAATTGTTCAGCAGAAGCAGCGCGCCTAAACCTGCAATAATTAACAATAGAAAACAGTAAATCCCCTATCTCTTCATCAATATTTTTGTCATTTTTTTGAGCAATAGCTTTCTTAAGTTCTTTTAGCTCCTCCTCTATTTTTGCAAGAACATCTGCTATATTATTCCAATCAAAACCTGTTTCAGCAATTTTTTTCTGAACAATTTCAGCTCTCAGTAAGGCGGAAAGATTTTTAGGAATTCTTCCAAGTATAGTCTCTTTTTTCCTGGCTTTCTTTCTCTCTTCTGCTTTTATTTGCTGCCATAGCTCTACAACATCGTCAGCACTCCTTGTTTTATCTCTTTCTCCAAATATGTGCGGATGCCGGTGTTCCATCTTTTCAGAAATATTATCTATAACATCCGAAAAAGTAAATTTCCCCTTTTCTTCAGCCATAATTGAATGAAAAACTATATGCATCAGAATGTCGCCAAGCTCTTCTTTTATGTTTTCTGCGTCATTCACATCTATTGCATCAAGGAGCTCCGCAGTTTCTTCAACTAACATAGGTTTTAACGTAACGTGATCCTGTTTCCTGTCCCAGGGACATCCTTCAGGGGAGCGCAAATGCCTGACAATATTAACCAATCTTTCAATTTTATCTTTGTATTCTGTCATAATTCTCTGTATATAAAATAGCAGTTAATAAGAGCGATAACAAAAACAATTCAAATGTAGAGACGCAAAATTTTGCGTCTCTACCTACAACTTGGAAGGTTATGCTACTTTACAATTGCTCATCTTTCAGTGAAAAAGCTAGTTAACATATTTTAATAAATTTGGCAAGTAAAACTGCTAAATTTCAGCAAATTTGGCAAGTGGTCTTATCGGTCTAGCCTCAAAAAAAATAGTAATGGATTATTTTATTCATCCTGGTGAACCAAAAGGATGTTTGCCTAATTTTTTTCTATTAACGTTAAGTTCATCCCAGATAATTTTGTCTCTATAGATAATTTTAAGCAATTTAGAATTTGAAAGTTCCAGTTTTTTTGCGACTGGAACAATTTCAAAGTCATTCTTATACAACTCATCCAATATGAATGCAACCCATAATGGATAATCTTGGCTTTTAATACTTATAACGTTTCTGGGGATGTCTACGTTCGGACCGGAAAGCATCATAGCTATTTTAATCTTAAGCTTTTCAATAGCCTTAAGCTTGTTTATATTCTGTTCCCTATAATCAGAGCTGGTAACAGTTATCTCTGTAGGAATATGAGTAAGCCTGACTGCCGAATATTTGCGGTTTCTTTTCTGCCCTCCCTTTCCGCTATCCTGATAGTTCTCTATCCTGCACTGCTTAAGAAAATCATTCTCTGATAGGGCTAGCCACCTGTTCCTCTCTTTAAAATAATTTTCTTGCCTGTTTATCCTCACACACTTTCAAAAGTCAGCCGCAACAGATTCAGAACTCGTTAACTGTTCACCGTTAACCGGAAAATATTTAAAGTCTCCGAAACGGTAAACTGTTAATAGTTAACGGCCAACGAGTTTGCTGTTAAATTTATTCCTCCATCATTTCTTTTATTGGAGTTTTATGATGAGATTTATGATCATGTACTTTATCGATGCGTTTGTTAAGCCGATGGGCTACTTTTTCAACCACAGTATCTATTGATTCATAAAAGTCAAAAGACTCGTTATCAACTTCCATATCGATATTTTTACCCCTTACAATAAGTTCAGCTTTGCATCTGGCCTTTTGCATGTCGAGAGTAACTCTTACGCTTGTAATTTTCGGATATTCTTCAACCAGCTTGCTTGCTTTTGTTTCAGCATACTTTTTCAGTGTGTCAGAGACGTTCCCATTTCTAACGCTTACTATTGCACTCATTTTACCACTCCTTGTTATGGTTGTTCACAAGTGATTAGATTATAACAAAAAAGAATATAATTCCCAATAATTATACCCTATGCGAAAAGGTATTTTCATGGGCGGTTTAATTACATTGTGAATTTTGGGCCAAGATAAATCTCTCTGGCCTTTGAATCTTTTACCAGAAAATTACTTGTTCCTTCAACAACTATTTGCCCTTCACACATCAGATAAGCTCTATTCACAACAGATAAAGTCTCTCTTACATTATGATCTGTTATGAGTATGGCCAGTCCTTTGTCTCGCAGCCTGCATATAATCTGCTGAACATCATAAACCGCCAATGGATCGACTCCGCTAAAAGGCTCATCAAGTAGAATGAGAGATGGATTGGTTACCAGTGCTCTGGTAATTTCAAGTCTTCTTCGCTCGCCTCCGCTTAGGGTCATTGCTTTTTGTTTTGCCAAATAACCTATTTCAAGCTCATCCAAAAGTGAAGCCAACCTCTCTTTTCTTTCGTAAGCTGTAAGGTCAAGAGTTTCAAGAATTGCCATTATATTTTGTTCCACAGTGAGTTTTCTAAAGATTGACGGTTCCTGCGAAAGATACCCCATCCCCAGCCTGGCTCGTTTATACATAGGGTAATTTGAAATATCTATATCTCTGAAATATACTGACCCCGAATCCTGTCTGATAATGCCCATTATCATATAGAAACTGGTAGTTTTACCTGCTCCATTAGGCCCCAACAGTCCAACAACTTCTCCTTCGCACACATTCATGGAAACGCCATTTACTACGCGCTTGCCTCTATATGCTTTTATAATGTCCTTGGCTTCTATTAAAACCTTATTGACAGCATTCGCTGTTATTTTCTCTTCTGCCATAATCTATTTTAATCCTTCATTTGTTCTGGGACAATATCCTAATTAAGTCACTGTAATCCTAGTTTAAAACCGCTTCCTGTATCAGTAGCTATACTAGTGTCTGAATTCTGGCTTATTACTATTCGGCTTCTACCTGTTGACTGATCTCCTTCTATTTTCATTCTGTCGCTATTTTTCCACAATGTTATTCTATCGCCTTTCATATAATTATCTCCCTGATAAAGTACGGAATTTTCAGTCATAATAATGATTCCGGAGTTAGCATCATAGTCGGCTCTGCCAGAATGCGCTTCTCTCTTTCCCATTTTTTTATCTTCTTCAGTAATGGCCTTTCTAACCATAATTACATTTCCTAAAGCTACAATAGCTTTAAGTTCTTTTTTTGAACTTCCACCTTTTGCATCCTGCAGATATACAAGCATCTTATCTGCAGCTAATCTATTAGCCGGATCGTCTACTACTACATTTCCTATAAGCGTTATTAGATTGTTTTTCATGTCCATATCCATAGTATCTGCAGTTATTACTATTGGTCCCTTCTGCTTGCTCTCTCCTTTTTGGGCATGAGAAAAAACAGTTCCCATGAAGTCTTCAGCTTTAGAGACAAAAGGTATAATAAAAATTACAAAGCAGAAAACAAATTTACATAAAAATAAAGACTCTTTTCTCATTTACTTAACTCCTATAGTATCAGATTCTATGTCAGTATCCTGGACATTTCCCGTATCTTCCGTAAGTTCTTTTCCTATGGCAAATTGCGATTTGATATCTTCAGTAGACTTAATAACCAGTTTTACATTTTTTCTTATATGAAGAGTCTGTGCAATTTGGCTTGCATCAAAACCTATTCCCTCCGCATCAAAAGATAATGATTCAAATTTTATGGCCTGATCTCCTGTTATAACCTGTGTGGACTGATTATAAAAAGCCACAGGTGTCGTCAATACACCCTTAACGGTTTTCCCATCTGCTCCAATTATTTCCATTCGTGCATTATTTATTTCAATTATTCCGCATTCAGTTTTTGCATCTGTTCCAGTAAGAACATATTCCAGCAGGTGCGTCTTCTCGTTATACTGAGGTTTAACAAAACTTTTCATGGAAGCTGCAATATCCTCAACCTTACTGACAGCGCTGACACACATCCCCAACAGAATAGTAATTATAAATATTTTTGAATTAATAAATCCCATTTCTCCGTTTCCTTCAATAACCACACAATGGCTTCTCGGACTGCTCCATTGCCTCCGCAAGCAGATGTCCTAAAGTCGCAAAAACTATCAAGTTCCTTTACCGCGTCATTTGGAACAACGGCTATCCCCGTCCTTTTTAGTACCTGTATATCTATAATATCATCACCTATATACAAACATTCGTAATCTTTAAGGCCTTGTTCACTAAGCAGCTTTTCAAATCCGTCGTTTTTGTTTTTTTCGCCCTCATAAACAAAAGTAAGCCTGAGCTCATCTCCTCTTATTCTATTTGCCTTAGATGCTCTTCCGGAAAGAATTCCTACCTTAAATCCTGACTTAAGTGCCAAACTAATTGCAAAACCGTCTTTTACATCAAAGAATTTTATCTCATCATTAGTCCGGGAATAACCTATTTTCCCGTCAGTAAGAACGCCATCAACATCAAGAACTATGGCTCTAATTTTCAAAGCCTTTTCTTTGAGATTCATGTAAAAATTTTACCTTTTTTAACAAGTTTTCAGCCATTTTGAAATCAAGTGAATTAGGCCCGTCACAGAATGCTTTATCCGGGCAAGGATGAATTTCCATATAGATAGCGTCGATACCTGCAGCGGTTGCTGCTAGAGTCAAGGTTTCTATAAACTCCCTTTGTCCTCCTGAAGCATGCCCTAATCCCCCAGGCAGCTGAACCGAATGAGTGGCATCAAATACTACCGGTACTCCTATTTTTTTCATCACAGGAAAAGATCTCATATCCACGACAAGATTGTGATATCCAAAAGTCGTTCCCCTTTCCGTTAACATTATCCTGTCGTTTCCTGTGCTTTTGACCTTTTCCACAGCACCTTTCATATCTTCCGGAGCCATAAACTGCCCTTTTTTTATGTTGATAGCCTTCCCTGATTTTCCGGCAGTCAAAAGAAGGTCTGTCTGTCTGCACAAAAAGGCAGGTATCTGGATTATATCGGCAATTTTAGCAGCTTTTTCTACCTGCCAAGACTCATGAACGTCGGTAACGATAGGAATATCAAGTTCTTTTTTAATTTTTTCTAAAATACCAAGTCCATAGTCCATTCCATTGCTTCTGAAAGTTCCACCTGACATCCTGTTGGCCTTGTCGTACGAAGCTTTAAAAACGTAATTTATTCCAAGTGTCTTAGTTATATTTTTCAAAAATAATGCTGTTTTAGAACATACTTCAAAGTTTTCAGCCACACATGGTCCTGCCATCAATAAGAGCTTGCCATTGCCTACTTCTATTTTTTTATTGATCTTGAACATAATAATTACTCTTCTACATATTTTTTATCAGCATCTCTGCTTTTTGAAGGTCTTCCGGAGTATCTATTCCAACCCCGAAATCTTCTTGAAGTACTACTGCATAAATTTTTATGCCATTTTCCAATGCTCTTAGCTGTTCTAGCATTTCGCATTTTTCCAGGTCGCTTTGGGGTAGAGAAACTAGTCTTTTCAAAGTATTTTTTCTATAACCATAAATGCCTAAATGCTTATAGATAGGAAACTCTTTTCCCGATTCCCTAATATAAGGAATTTCAGACCTGCTAAAATAAAGCGCAGAGCTATCCTTAGCAAGAATAGCTTTCACAATATTCGGATTAGTTGCAATCTTACTCCTGTCAGAAAGAACAACGACTGTTCCCATCTCTACTAAAGGATTGTTTTTGAACAATTCTATGAGCTTATTTATGGTTGAAACTTTTATAAGCGGTTCATCTCCCTGAATGTTAATAATCACGTTACAATCAATATCTTTTATTGCCTCCCAGATTCGATCAGTTCCTGACGGGTGATGTTCTGAGGTCATAACACATTTCCCGCCAAATCCTACTACAGCATCCCGGACAATAATACTATCGGTAGCTACAATTACACTGTCAGCATTAGACGCACAGCCTTTTTCGTATACCCATTGGATTATAGGTTTTCCGCCAAGCTTAGCTACAACTTTACCTGGGAATCTTGTGCTATTATACCTGGCAGGTATGCATACAATAAATTTTTCTTTGCTCATATCCTTTTCAAACCCTGAATTTAAGAAGAGTATATATATTAATTTGTTAATAATACTTTTTCAAGAAATCTCTCCATTAGCATTATAAAAAAGCCATAATATAATAAGCCCAACAGACGTTCAGCAAAAGCAGGAAACCATTAAAATGCCTCCTATTAAGGGAAAAATTTCTGTTTTCGAAATATTTAATTCTTGATTGAAGTGGGAATAACAAAGCAAAGATAATTTATATATTCACGGAAGGCAGTAGAGTAAAGGCAGGGGTTTAGAAATCCCCTGCCTTTACTCTACTGGACAAAAAAAATGAACAATTGCCGGGAATAGTCCTTTTATTTCGATTAATCTCAGGTTATCACATAATTTGGAAGATTAACAGTTTCTTAGAATTTCAATATACTTTTACTTTTATATTACAAAATATAGATCGCACAAAAGCATTTATGCCAAACAATATAATTTTTTGCCTTTCTTCAATTATTAAAATTTACTTTCTCAACAAAAAGAGAACATAACAGGTTTTGCATTGAGTTTCTTCGTAATTGTAAAATAATATTTAAAACTTGCCTTTCTGTAATAATAGCATAGACTTACGAAGTGGTGAGAATAATAAAAAAAGCCCCCCTTTAATCTGTGAGGGATGAGACTAGAATATATTTCAGGACTTATAACTTATGGATAAAAAGATTTCCAAGACAAAATTTTACGCACATAGTAAACCTAAAGAACCTCCGGAAAACTGGCAGCTTTTGGAAGGACATTTAGCTAATGTGTCAGAATTGGCTGCTAAGTTTGCAGAAGGTTTTAATTCGGCCGATTGGGTATATAATGCGGCTTGGCTTCATGATTTTGGTAAAGCGGATTCTGCCTTTCAGGGATATTTACATCGGTCTAACGGTCTTGATGACACAGAATATGACTCTGGTAAAATAAATCACTCATCTGCTGGTGCTGCTTTTGCTGAGGAAAAACTTGGCAAATGTATAGGTCGTGTTCTCGCTTATCTATCAGCTGGACATCATGCTGGATTGCCAGACTGGCATTCTTCAGATACTGGTAATGCTGCTCTTAATGTACGCATGGTAGAGGGAAGGAATAACCTGGCAAGAATTAAAGAATATGCAGACAATATTTCTAAAAAACTACTAATAATCTCTCGTCCGCCAGGTTATGTAAGACCAAAAAATTTTCACTTATGGATGAGAATGCTTTATTCCTGCCTTGTGGATGCCGATTTTCTCGATACAGAGGCATTTATGAATCCTCAACAAGCTAAGTATCGTACTAAATTTGCAGGGCTAACTGAATTAAAATCACGATTTGACAAACATATGGAATCCTTTACGAAATTAGCTGAAAAAACTCCAATCAATGTGATTCGGCAGGAAATTCTATCAGCCTGTCGGTTAGCTTCAGATATTCCAAGTGGACTATTTTCATTAACAGTTCCTACAGGTGGAGGTAAAACTCTGTCAAGCATGGCGTTTGCTCTTGAACATGTAATAAGACATAAGAAAGATCGAATTATTTATGTAATTCCTTATACAAGCATTATCGAGCAAACTTCTGAGGTGTTCAGAAAAATATTTGGACAGGAAAATGTAATTGAACATCATAGCAATATTGATCCTGATAAAGAAACACAAAGTTCAAGACTTGCCTCCGAAAACTGGGATGCGCCTATTATTGTTACCACAAATGTTCAGTTTTTCGAATCTTTATATGCTGCAAAATCCAGTCATTGCCGGAAGCTTCATAATATCATTAATAGCGTTGTCATTCTTGATGAAGCTCAATTGATAAAACCGGAACTTTTAGAGCCATGCGTCGAAGCTATAAATGAACTTTCTTCAAATTATGGAGTCACAACTGTTTTATCTACGGCTACCCAACCGGCTTTGCCTAAGTTGAATAAAATACGGGAAATAATTCCATCAGAATTTCGACTCTATGAAAGACTTAAGCGAACAAAAATTATACCTCCTCTCAATCTCAATGAATCTTCCAGTTGGGAAGAAGTAGCAAAAAAACTTAAAGAATACGATCAGGTCTTATGCATAGTTAATACAAGAAAAGACTGTCATGATCTTTATACGTTGATGCCTGAAGGGACAATACATCTTTCAGCTCTTATGTGCGGTGAGCACAGATCAAGAACTATCCGATATATAAAGTGGCGATTGAAGAAACAAAAACCAATTAGAGTTATTAGTACTCAGCTTGTCGAAGCAGGTGTGGACATTGATTTCCCTGTAGTGTATCGAGCTCTTGCCGGACTTGATTCCATTGCCCAGGCTGCAGGAAGATGTAATAGAGAAGGAAAAGTAAAAATAGGGGAAGTGAATGTTTTTGTTCCTCCCAAACCTGCTCCAAGAGGATTGTTGTTAAAAGGAGAAAATGCCACAAGAGAAATTGTTTTCAATTATGATTTACAGCCTGACAACCCGGAGATAGTTTCAAAGTATTTTAAGCTGTTTTATTGTTCTGTTAATAACACTGGCGAACAAAAGCTACACAGTATGCTTGTCAAGGATGTAAACCCTGAAATTCACATCCAATTTAGAAGTTATGCAAAAAATTTCAAACTGATTGACGATCAAGAGCAACGATCTGTAATTGTGAGATATAAGGATAGCGTCAAACTTATTAAAAGATTGAAAATGGCCGGACCGGCTCGAGAGATCATGCGTAAACTTCAGAGATACACTGTGAATTTGTCGGTATGGATGATAGAGAAAATGAAAAACGATGGAATGCTTGAAGAAATACATAATGGAATATTAGTTCAAACTATGCCTAACCTTTATAACAACAAAACAGGTTTTAACGTATACAGGGAATCTCTTCCTATTGAGGATCTAGTGCAATAAAAATGAGGTGAAATATGCGAGGGTTTTGTCTTGAGGTAAGCGGTGAATATGCTTGCTTTACCCGTCCTGAAATGAAAGTCGAACGTGTTAGCTATGATGTTATTACCCCATCAGCGGCTCGTGCGATATTCGAATCTATTCTTTGGAAGCCTGCAGTTTTCTGGCAAGTAAAGAAGATTGAAGTACTTGCTCCAATACGATGGATTTCTGTACGAAGAAATGAAGTCGGGAAGATCGCATCTTTACAATCTGAAGGAATTTTTATCGAATATGACCACCGACAACAACGTGCAGGGCTTTTTCTTCGTGATGTCAAATATCGCCTCTATGCAGCATTTGAATTTATTTCCCCGGAAAAGAGAGGAAAAGTCCATAATCCTGTTCCTGAATGGTTGATTGCTCCCGAAGAAAGCGAATTTCTTAAAAAGCCGGATGTTCGTCCCGATGAAACCGAAGCAAAATATGCGGCAATGTTCGAACGGCGTGCTAAAAAAGGTCAGTGCTTTAACCAGCCGTATCTTGGATGCCGGGAATTTTCCTGTAACTTCAAACTTGTTGATCCTATTGCTAATCCTGAAACTCCTGTTTCAGAAACTCGTGAGCTCGGCTGGATGCTCTACGATTTGGACTTTTCTGATCCTAAAGATATCAAGCCGATGTTTTTCCGTGCAAAAATGGAAAATGGAATAATTAAAATTCCTCATCGTGACTCGGAGGAGGTGAAAAAATGATCCTCAAGGCTTTAAAAGAATACTATGATAGAAGGACTGATTTAGCACCTGTCGGATGGATTGAAAAAGAGATCGACTATGAAATCGTTTTGAAACATGATGGAACTTTCTTGCAACTGAATTTATTAAAGGAAAACAATGATGGAAAGCCTTGCATAGTTCCTGCCATCGGAAAGCAAGCTATGAAACATACCAATAGCGGAATAGACGCAAATCTTTTCTGGGATAATACTGCTTTTGTGCTTGGGATCGGAAATAAAGGTGAAAAGAAGCGTGCAAGCTTTATTGAAACTATTAAGGTGTGGTTGGGAAATGTTAAAGATGACGGAATAACAGCAGTTCTTTGTTTTTTAGAGTCTGGAATAAAGAATCCAGATATTTTTATTCCAATAATTAAACATAGTGAATTTGGAGAAGAAATTTGTTCAGGACGCCCTAACATCACAATTCGTCTGCAAAACGAATCTGGTTTTATATTTGAGCGTCCAATAATCAAAAATACAATATCAGAAAAGTGGCCTCTTCTGTCAGAAAATATTGGTACTTCAATATGCCTGGTAACTGGACAGAAAGAAAACATCGAACCATGCCACACTGTAATAAAAGGAGTGAGAGGTTCACAAACATGGGGTGCTACTATTGTAGGATTCAATGATAAGGCATTTTGCTCTTTTCAAAAAGAACAAGGAGCAAACTCTCCAGTTGGAAAGGTAACTGCATTTGCTTATACAACGGCATTAAACCATCTTCTTTCAAAAGATTCATCCCAAAAAATGCTCGTAGGCGATGCTACTACAGTTTTCTGGGCAGCGAAAGAAACAGGTTTTGAAAAGGAGTTGCTGGATTTCTTTGGCGAACCGCCAAAAGATGATCCTGACAGAGGAATAAGAGCTGTGGAAAGTCTGTTTAATTCTGTTAAAAATGGTGCCTTTTCAATTGATGATAATAACAATAAATTTTATGTTCTAGGTCTTGCTCCAAATGCCTCGCGAATTTCTATCCGTTTTTGGATTGCGGATACCGTTGCCAGAATGGCTGAAAAGATAGTTCAATATTTTGAGGATATTAAAATTGTTCATGGTGCGAAAGGAAATTCCTTCTTATCACTTTTCAGATTTCTTGTTTCTATTGCTTCTCAAGAAAAATCAGATAATATTCCGCCAAATCTTGCCGGGGAAACAATGCGCTCAATACTTGAAGGTATTCCTTATCCTGAAACCTTGTTACAGGCGGCGGTTAGGCGAAATCGTGCAGAACAGAACGTTTCATATCCGAGAGCATCTCTCATAAAGGCATGTATTAATCGTAAAACTCGTTTTTATAATCAAAACATAAAGGAGGAACTCAAAATGAGTCTCGATCCGACAAACACAAACATTGGCTACCGGCTTGGACGGTTGTTCGCGACGCTGGAAAAAATTCAGGAAGAGGCAAGCCCTAACATAAATGCTACGATTCGCGACCGCTTTTATGGCGCGGCATCAGGAACACCTGTCTCAGTTTTCGGAAATCTTATGAGATTGAAAAATCACCATCTTTCAAAACTCGAAAACGTTGGAAGAAAAATCAATTTTGAGAAACTTATAGGAGAAATACTTAACGATGGCGTAGATGGAGTTACAGGATTTCCTGCTACTTTATCAATGGCAGATCAGGGGAGATTCGCGATAGGATATTACCATCAGGCACAAGACTTTTATACCAAAAAGGAAAATAAAGACTAAACAGGAGAAAATTACATGAATACACCAATCAAAAATCGCTATGACTTCATACTCGTATTTGATGTTCAGGATGGAAACCCTAATGGCGATCCTGATGCCGGAAATTTGCCTCGCATTGATCCTGAAACTGGAGGAGACCTTGTCACAGATGTATGTTTAAAGAGGAAAGTAAGGAACTATGTCCAATTGACCAAAAATTTTAACACGCCTTACGATATTTATATTAAAAGAAAAAGCAGTTCTTGGTGACGCGCATTTTGCGACATTCAAAAAACTCAATATAGATATTGGAGAAGAATCAAAAAAAACTATTCCTGCTGAGTTAACTGAAGCCTTGGAAAATTTTTCTTTGCCCGAAGGACTTTCTGTTGAATTTGAAGAAGAAGGAAAAGATGGAGTACTCATTGTTGCCGCTGATGCTGATAAGAAAGTCATTAATGCTTGGATTAAAGACGAAAAACTTCCAAAAGAAATCTCAACACTCATTAAAGCAGCTTTAAAAGATGCAAAACCAAGAAAACCTACAGCAGAAGAAACAGAAAAAGGTCGACAACAGATGTGTAAAGACTTTTATGATATTAGAACTTTTGGAGCAGTTCTTTCCTTGAAGTCAGCTCCAAATTGTGGTCAGGTTCGAGGTCCTGTACAAATGACATTTGGAAGATCTGTTGAGCCTGTTGTTACTCTTGAACATTCCATTACTCGCATGGCGGTTGCAACTCAAGTTGAAGCAGAAAAACAAAGTGGCGATAATCGAACAATGGGACGCAAAAATACTATCCCTTATGGAGTCTATGTTGCTCATGGCTTTGTGTCGGCAAATCTTGCAGCTCAGACAGGATTTTCGGAAGAAGATTTGAATCTGTTTTGGGACGCTCTCAAAAATATGTTTGAGCATGATCACTCTGCGGCAAGGGGTATGATGTCCACTATAAAGCTTATAGTTTTCAAGCATGATACTGCTTTGGGAAGTGCTCCTGCTCATCAGCTGTTTGACAGTGTAAAAATAGCTCATAAAGCCGGAGGCGCCATTCCTTCTCGCTCTTTCTCTGACTATGATGTAACAATAGATAGAAGCGGTATTCCTAAAGGAGTGACTATAGAAGAAAAGCTCTGATATAAGCAGAAATTGGTTCGCAAAAAACAGGAGGAGATGTTTCATGACAGATCAAAAAGGTTTTTCACTGATCGTCCGGCTTTATAGCGGATATTGAAAACTCGTAATGTACGTTTACAGACACGTAATAGGAGATAAGACTTGAGCTATTCCGAGGATGATTTTATTCAGTTGTCGGCCATTCAGCACTATCTTTTCTGTGAAAGGCAATGCTATTTGATTCACAGGGAAATGATATGGCAGGATAATTTGTTCACTGTTGAAGGAAATGTTATGCACGAAAGAGCAGATGAACAGAAGTTTTCGACGTATGGGCCGGATATAAAGATAGAAAGAGCTCTGTACATATGTTCGCGTGAGCTTGGTCTTGCGGGCAAAGCAGACGTAGTAGAATTTCATAGAAAAGGGAATGCATGGCTGCCTTTTCCTGTCGAATACAAAAGAGGAAAACCAAAAGAAAATAGATGTGATGAAGCACAGCTTTGCGCACAGGCTCTCTGTCTGGAAGAGATGCTTTCTATCTCTATTAAACAAGGGGCTCTTTTTTATGGAAAGACGCGACGCAGGATTTATGTGGATTTTGATGAAAAGTTAAGAGGTCTTACGAAAGAGATTTGCAGCAAGGTTCATCTCTTATTGGAACAGGAAAAAGCTCCAGTTCCAATATATATCAGAGAAAAATGCGATGCCTGTTCTCTAAAATTCACCTGTGTCCCTGAAATTTGTGGTAAGTCTGTTGTTAGATATGTTGATGAAACAGGAGGAGAAAAATGAGAAAGCTGTTGAATACTCTATATGTTTCTACGCAGGGTAGCTATCTTTCAAAAGAAGGAGAGTGTGTAATTGTTTCAGTAGAAAGAGAAGAAAAACTTAGAGTTCCAATCCATACGCTTTCCGGAATTGTCTGCTTTGGAAATGTTATGGCTTCTCCTTTTCTTTTGGGATTTTGCGCGGAAAAAGATGTCGGATTTTCTTTTCTTAGCGAAAATGGCAGATTTCTTGCAAGAATAAAAGGTCCTATTTCAGGGAATGTACTGTTAAGGCGCCAGCAATATAGGATGGCCGATTCAGAATCATCTTCAGCAATTATTGCAAAAAATGTTTTATTCGGAAAAATATCTAACGCAAAAACCGTTTTAAAGAGATTCCTTAGAGACCATGAAAAAAATAATTATAATAGCGTAAAAGAGGTAGTATCTCGGCTCGAGAGTAGTATTGACAGGCTGAAGCGATCGGATACCTTAGATGAACTGCGCGGGATTGAGGGAGATTCGGCTAAACTTTATTTCTCAGTTTTTGATAACCTTCTAACTGTTCAGAAAGAAGATTTTCTTTTTAAAGAACGCAACAAGCGGCCGCCCCTTGATAATACAAACGCTCTTCTGTCATTTTTATATACTATCCTTGCTCATGATGTTTCTTCTGCTCTTGAAACAGTAGGTCTTGACCCAGCTGTGGGTTTTTTACATCGGGATCGTTCGGGCAGGGATAGTTTGGCCCTTGATATTATGGAAGAACTTCGTCCTGTTATTGCAGACAGGCTTGTCTTATCGTTGATAAATTTACGCAGAGTCTCTGCAAAAGGTTTTCGGAAAAGCGAATCAGGCGCTGTTTTAATGGATGATGCTACTAGAAAGGAAGTTTTGATTGCTTATCAGGAAAGAAAGAGAGATGAAATTATTCATCCTTTTTTAAATGAAAAAATTCATATGGGACTTATTCCGTTTGTACAAGCTCTGTTACTGTCCAGATATATACGAGGAGACATTGATGGATACCCTCCGTTTATTTGGAGATGAGTAATTGTTTTGGGGGAATTTCTAAAATATTTTTGGAATAGAATGCTATGGAGGTTCTGAAATTATGCTTATTCTTGTAAGTTATGATGTATCTACTTCTTCTTCCGAAGGTTGCAGGAGGCTAAGAAAAGTTGCTAAAATATGCCTGGATTATGGACAACGTGTGCAAAACTCTGTTTTTGAATGCAATCTTGATGCTTCACAATTTGTTATGGTTAAGAATAAACTAATGAATGAAATAAATGAAAATGAAGATAGCCTAAGGTTCTATATTCTGGGAAATCGATGGCAAGGCAAAGTTGAACATATTGGAGTTAAGCCATCTGTAAATTTTGAAGATATTCTTATCGTTTGATCGCGAACCTGTTGTGATGGAAATTTTGAATGTGCAGTTCGCAAAAATTATAGTTCTTTGAAAACCAGAGTATTATAAATTTAAAATTAAATTGATAAGCAAAATAAAAGTCATAATCTTAGTGGTTCGCAAAAAAATGATTTTTATCTTTTAATAGTCAATAAGTTATGATTTTACTGTCGCTCCCCGCATGGGGAGCGTGGATTGAAACATGGGATAGCCGGTTCATTTACTACGTAAGGAATTAACTGAAAACAAGAAGTGTGTGTCGGAACTTGACGTAGATATCGCCCCGATCATTTCACTAATAAAATCTGCAGCTTGAAATTCCGAGTAAACCGGGTATCCTAAATCAAGACGTAGAATAAAATTTATATGCGTATAATATTTGTTTAGTTGCATCGTCATCTTATTGGCAACTGTTATTACATGCTTTCTTTAATTACCTTATATAGTTCTCATTTTTGAACCAAAATGTAAAAGGACCCAAATTATCTTGATTTAGCTACAGCAGCAGCAATATCCGGGCGGCTTTTATACCACGAAATAAATTCAGGAATTCCTTTAGCTATTGTTGTAGATGGAGTGTAATTAAGTTTAGTCTTAGCTTTGTCTGTATCTGCAAAAGATTCCGGAATATCGCCAGGCTGTATTGACATCATATTTTTAATTGCCTTTATTCCCAGTTCTTCTTCAATAATATTAATCATATCAAGCAGCTGCTCGCTTCTATGGTTACCTAAATTAAATATCTCATATTTATCTAGGTTTTTTGAGAACACTGCTGCAATTATTCCGCTAACTATATCATCTATATAAGTAAAATCCCGACGCATATTTCCATAATTATAAACGTCAATAGGTTTACCGGACGATATCGCTTCAGTAAATACCCATAATGCCATATCAGGACGTCCCCAAGGACCATAGGCTGAAAAAAGTCTGAGGCATATAGATTGCAAATTAAATAGATGAGTATAACTATGAGCCATAAGCTCATTGGACTTCTTAGTAGCAGCATAAAGCGAAATAGGATTATCTACATTATCAGTTTCTGAAAATGGGATTTTCCTATTTCCGCCGTATACACTAGCGCTTGAAGCATAAACAAGCCTGGGTATATGATAATTCCTCACTAATTCCAGGATATTGAGAAATCCAGCTATATTGCTTTTCTCATAAACAAATGGTTCTTCCATAGAACGTCTGACTCCGGCTTGAGCAGCAAGATTACAAACTACAGAAAAGTTAAATTCTCTGAAAACTTTTTCCATCTGTTCATAATTCTCTAGAGAAATCCTTCTGCAAATAAAATGGGGATATTCTTCGAGTATATTATTCCGCTTTTCCTTCAAAAGAGGAAGATAGTAATCATTAAAATTATCAACGCCGACTACACTATGGCCCTGCCTCAAAAGCTCCCTGACTAAAGAAAAACCTATAAAGCCTGCAGAACCAGTAACTAAAATATATTCTTTTTTACTCATTATGCTTCAAATGATTCAGTTTTTTAAAAGAAGCATGATACAAAAAATCTAAAATTCAACCTATTTTGGTATAATTGTTATATTTCTGCCGCATGTAAATTGACTGTAAAATCCCAAGGCAAATCATTGAACTAAGCATGAAAGAGCCACCATAGCTTATCAGAGGCAAAGGGATTCCTGTAATAGGCATTAATCTTATATTCATTCCGATATTAATATATAGGTGTTCAAAAAACATCATAGCTGCCCCGCTTGCAAAAAGATATCCAAACTGGTCTTTTGCGAAAAAAGCTGTTCTCATCATCGAAAAAATCAGTAAACCATACATAATTATCATAAATAGAGATCCTATAAATCCCGATTCTTCAGCTATAACAGAAAAGATCAAGTCGGAATTAGACACACTCTGAGGAAGAAATCCCAGTGTATTTTGAGTACCTTGCAGCAGCCCTTTTCCAGAAAACCCGCCGCTCCCTACTGATAAAAGCGTTTGCCTGCTCGTCCACCCTTGATTCATAGGGTCTCGTTCCGGATCAAAAAACACAAGTATCCTTTCTTTCTGGTAATCATGAAGAAAAGGATATATGCCGGGAACGACTATTATACATGCTACAGTTACAACTAGTATCCATTTCCAACTGACTTTCGCGCAAAACACGACTGTAACGAATATAACTATAAAAACAAGTGAGCTGCCTAAATCCGGTTCTTTCAGAACTAATACAAAAGGAATCGCAGTAAGAATGAATAACCCTAATAAATAAGACACTTTGTTAATCTTGAACTTCTTTTGCGAAGCTAAGTAACTAATTAAAAGCAAGCTCGAAACCTTGGCAAATTCAGAAGGCTGTATCCTAAGCCCTCCAAAATCCAGCCAGCGACGTGCGCCATAAACCTTTACTCCTATAAAAAATATCATAACAAGAAGTAGTACTGTAATGAGATAGAAAATCGGAGCAATAATACCAAGGATGTTGTAATTCATATGACTTAAAATGAGCCAGATAGCATATCCAACCAGTACCCACATAATTTGCTTTTCCCATGCAGTAGTCATGGACCCGCCAACGTGCTGTCCTGCACTATATATGAAAGTCGAACCAAAGATTATAAGCAGACCAGCAGAAATTACTTGTAACAAATCAAAAGAAAGAAGATGGGATTTTATTTTTATGGCAAGACTAAGAAGGTATGATATTTCCCGATCTGTCTCATTAGGCAGTTGAAAAATATGTTTCATTACTGTTTTTTGACTTTTTTCGCTATCAATTTTTCTATTTTCTCTGCATCACCCCAGAGTTGTTCAAGTTTATATCGTTCCCTGGCTTCTACGCTAAATATATGTACCATTACGGTACTGAAGTCAATAACAACCCAATCACTACCCTCACTCCCATCTATAGCAATAGGTCTTACGTTATACTGTTCTCTGGCTTTTCTCCTTATCCATTCGGCCAGAGCTTTTAAATGAGGATGAGAGGTTCCGGTACATATAACAAAGTAATCAGCCACGAGCGATACATCACCGACTTTGATTACAATCACATCTTCTGCTTTTCTCTCTTCAATTATTTGTGCACAAAACATTGCAAGTTCTTTAGCTGATGGATGTTTTAATTTTTCAAACATTTAAGATACCTTTCAAATTTCAAGATTTTTTGTAAAATGGCACAGTTCATTGGGAATGTCAACAGACCCGATTATTTTTATCACTAGTTTTAGTGCTCATTAATTTGAACTATTAGCATTAGCATCTATGAAAAATATTAAGGGCAACATTATTAATATTTTGAAAAAAATAAATCACATATTACAGTATTAAAACTAAAGCCTTTACGAAGAGGTATTTTTTTGGAAACATCGTTTTTAGGTTTTAAGTAAACTTCTCTTCAACTTAACACCTAAAACTTAAAACTAAGGATTTGCATTATGGCCATTGAGTTATCGTATGCTCTAATAACACCATATACTCTTCAGAAATCAAGAACTGGCGGAGTTATTGCCCGGTTGCTTTCGCGTACAGACTTGGAACTTGTAGGGGCTAAGATTTTTGCTCCTACCAATGAATTTACAAAACAATATGTCGAATTTATAAAAGGCATAAAAGATGATACTACTCCTCAGCTCATTGAAGCCTTAGTGGAATACATTAAGGAAAGTTTCTCTCCTTATGAAGGAAAATACCAACGCGTGATGATACTTTTGTTTAAAGGGGAAAATGCCGTGAAAAAGCTTGCAGATATTGTCGGAACCATGCGCTTAGACATAAAAACCGGAGAAACAATACGAGACACATACGCTGATTATGTACTAAACAGGGACGGTGCTATACGGTATTTCGAGCCTGCTGTTATAATTCCTCCTGACACTTTGGACAAGGAAACTTACAAAAAGGAAATGCTTTTCATGGCGAACTTTCTTGATAGTTCTCCAAACATAATAAACAACCCGTTACTTGACGCCGAAGACGATTCGAACAAAAGAACGCTTGTAATAATCAAACCGGATAACTGGCGTCATCCAAGTTCAAGACCCGGAAATATTATAGACATGCTTAGCAAAACGGGGCTTAGAATAATCGGATGTAAACTCTACAGAATGTCCATAGAAGAAGCTCTTGAATTCTATGGTCCAGTTAAGAACGCACTAAGGGAAAAGCTTTCATTAAAAATCGGGAAACAAGCTAAGGACATACTGGAAAGAGAACTAAAAATTACCCTTAATGATAGTGATATCGAACAATTAACGAAAAGCGTAGGCATAAGATTTGCAGATGACCAGTTCTCCAAAATTGTAGCTTTCATGTCTGGCGTAAGACCGGACGAAATAGCACCAGCAGAAGTTACTGCTCCTGGAAAAGTCAAGTGCATGGTACTTATTTATCAGGGAGAGAACGCCGTGGAAAAGATCAGAGATGTGCTTGGACCAACAGATCCGACAAAAGCTCCAGGTGGAACTATCAGAAGGGATTTTGGTACCGATGTAATGGTAAACACGGCTCATGCTTCAGACTCTTTTGAAAATGCAAAAAGGGAAATGAAAATAATAAAAATAGAAAAAAACGATATCGGCTCGATAATAAAAAATTTTTTTAATGAAAAATAATAATATAAAACTAAGTGATGTAAGGGCAGATTTAGGTCAATATGCCAATAAAGAAAAGGCCAAAATATTACAGCGATTTTTTAAGACGGATAAGGGCCAATATGCAGAGGGAGATATTTTTATTGGAGTTACGGTTCCTATTATCCGGAAAATAGCTAGAAATTATTTAGAGTTAAAGTTGGATATTGTTGTTAGTCTTCTAAAGTCTATCATCCATGAAGAAAGAATGTTATCTTTGCTGATTCTTGTTTTAAAATTTCAAACAACTGATTTGATAAGTAAACAGAAGATATATTTAGTATATTTAGAACATACAAAATACATCAACAATTGGGATTTGGTTGATTTGTCTGCAAAGTATATTGTCGGAAGCTTTTTGTTTGACAAAGATAGAAATCCCTTGTATGAACTGGCAAGATCAAATAATCTTTGGGAAAAGAGAATTGCTATTTTATCAACATTTTATTTTATTAATAAAAATGATTTTACTGATACTTTGAAAATTTCTGAAATTTTATTAACAGATGAGCATGATTTGATACATAAAGCTGTGGGGTGGATGCTTAGAGAGGTGGGGAAGCGTGATCTCACAATAGAGGAAGAATTTCTCGCCAAATACAGTAAGCTAATGCCTAGAACTATGTTACGGTATGCTATTGAAAGATTCCCTGAACAAAAAAGAAAACAGTGGTTGTTGAGATAATTTATGGTTTTGAAAAAGCAAAAAACAGACAAGAAAAATCTTGCGGACTCTCCAGCTCCACACAGCAGTAGAATATTTAAAATAATATTCCTGGTACTATCTCTGCTTTTCCTATTAGCCCTTGCTTCATTCGACAAAACCGACTATGCAATAATTAGCGGAGGAAAAACCGGGAATTTACATAACTGGATTGGACAGTTTGGCGCAGTAGTATCGAGTGTCACATTTTCCATATTCGGGCTTGGTGCTTATTTCTTGTCGTTATACCTGATAGTTTATGCTATACATTCATTTTTTGCGGGAACAGTTTTGAAAAAACGAGGATTTCTTTGCTCTGCAGTATCTTTTATGTTGGGTATATGTCTATTGCTTGCAATGTGGCCTGGTTATTTTATAGGAATTACTGATTACCTTGGTATCGGAAGAGCTGGAGTTCCTGATTCTGCTCTCTCAGGAGGAGTTTTGGGGCAATTTTTCGCTTCTCCCTCCACTGACTATGACAACGCAGGAATAATCAGAAGATTCATGGGAACAATGGGAACATGTATATTAGGAATAGCATTGATCGGGATAGGCACCATCTCTCTTTGGAGAATTGAAACATTGAATGCGATTAAGAAATTCCTTGCTCTATTTGGATTTAAAAAGTTCCGGAAAAAACTTGAAGATACAATAAACTGCCAGACAACCACTATTAAAAAAGCTGGACAGACCCTTGAACAGACAAGGAGAGAAATAGAACAAAAAAGAGAAATGGAAAGAACTGTTCCAAAACAAATAAATCTTATAGACGATTTTGACGAGTATCCAGCTTCGTTTCAAGTAGGAAAAGATGACATTCCCCCTGTATCACCGACATTGTTAAACAGAACAGTGATCCAGCGAAAAGAAAAACCTTTAAGAACATCTTCGTCATATAAGTTGCCTGGTATTAAACTGTTGGATGAAATAGATGAAAGCAGTGGAGATTCAGAAGAAGCCATACAAAAAGCAAAAGAAACTTTACAGGACACTCTTAATAGTTTTGGAGTTGAAGCAAAAGTAACGAATGCTGTTACTGGTCCAAGAATCACAAGGCTTGAAGTAGTACCTTCTCCCGGCGTAAGGCTGGATAAAATAACAAGCCTGGAATCCAATATCAAACTTGACCTGAAAGCTGAAAGCATTAGAATATTAGCACCCATTCCTGGAAAGGACGCGGTTGGTATAGAAATACCAAATAAAATATCTTCTCCTGTTTCATTAACAGGTTTGCTAACCTCGCAGCCATGGAAAAAAGCAAGCTTTGAAATACCCGTAGCTTTGGGAAAGAATGTTTCCGGAGAACCCATTATAACTGATTTAGCAAGGGCACCGCATTTGCTTATAGCTGGATCGACTGGAAGCGGAAAAAGTGTTTGTATAAATACTCTTATAATGAGTTTATTATATCGTTTTACTCCTGAAGAGCTGAGACTTATTTTGGTAGACCCGAAGGTTGTTGAATTTGAAGTTTACAAGAAACTGCCACATTTAATTACGCCAATAGTAAATGATCCTCGAAAAGTTCCAGTAGCTTTGAGATGGGCAATAAATGAAATGGAAAAAAGATACAAACTTTTGGCAAAAGTAAAAGTTAAAAATCTGGAAGCTTTCAATTCCAGACCAGATACTGCTGAAATGCTGGATGATGATGATACTCCTATCCCTCAAAAATTACCGTTTGTTGTAATCATAATAGACGAGCTTGCCGATATAATGATGGTTGCTCGCGGTGATGTTGAAACATCTATATGTCGAATAGCACAAAAAGCTAGAGCCGTAGGCATTCACCTCGTACTGGCTACGCAAAGGCCAAGTAAAGAAATAATAACCGGGGTAATTAAAGCAAACCTGCCTACAAGAATTGCTTTTAGAGTCTCTTCTATGATAGATAGCAGAGTAATACTTGATCAGAATGGCGCAGAAACCCTTCTCGGAAGAGGTGATATGCTGTTTATTCCTCCAGGCAGTGCAAAACTCGAAAGAATACAAGGAGCAATGCTAAGCGATAAAGAAATTGAGAGAATTTCGGCATATTGTGCCGAACAAATGGAACAGAGATTTGACGATAAAGTTGTAGCAGAAGAAGAATCAGGTACAGTCTTTAACCAGGAAAGAGGCTCTTATGAAACAGAAGACTCATCCGAAGAAGCACTTATCCAGAGGGCTATAGATATAATCAGAACGGATAGAAAAGCCAGCGTGAGTTATATCCAGAGACGTCTCAGTATAGGGTATAACAAAGCCGCAAATATAATAGAAATACTGGAAGATCGCGGGATTATAGGTAAAAAAGAATCCGGCAAAGATAATAGAGAAATATATATTGAGTAAACAAGTTGTGAATACAAACAAATCATGTACAGGGTGCTTTTACCACTGAACTACATGTTAGTATAAATCCTGCTCAACCTGACTTGTCAACAACGATTTTCAAAAAAAATGGTTGAAATATATTTTTGGACAGGTAACTATGAGATGTTAAAAGAACGTCACCTGGCAAAAGTGTAGATAAAATAGAAGTGTTACCATAAGCACTGTCGTGGGGAATCATTATTATTTCTCCGTTTATAGGATTTGTTTCAAAAATCAGAGTTGCTTATCTTGGCATAACAGTGTATTATTAACATCGTTTTAATCGGTTCGGTCTAATTTAATATAGAAAGATTTTTTCATTAATTATGGTAAGCAATCTAAAATCATATTTAAAGTTGAAAATAAACGGACGGGAAAAGGAAGAGGAAGCAACTGAGCAAGAAGATGGACATATTACGCAGAGAATAGAGCCTCTAACGACAAAAATATCTATTGGAACATACATCCAAGATGCAAGAGTTAAAGCAGGACTAAGTATAAACCAAGTTTCTCAGAAAACAAAGATTCATGTACACTATCTGGAAGCAATTGAAAGGGACGACTTTGCCAACACCCCTCCATTCATTTACGTTAGGGCCTATGTCAAGAAGCTTTGCGATCTTTACGAAATAAGCGAAGACACTGCAATGTCACTACTGGAAGTTTTTCAGTCAGAGCGCGAGCCTTTACCTGAAAAACTGATTCAGGATTTGAAAGAGACTAAACAAGTTAATGAAAATGATGTGGAAAAAGTCAAATCATATGTTAAGCTTATCGGAATGTCTACAGCTTCATTTATTATATTATTAGTTATCCTTGGGGCAGTTCTTATTTCTAGAAGAGATAGGGATATTATAGATAAGCCACTGACAACAACTGAACGAACTCAGCTTCAAAAAGATATCGAGAAACTTGTGGCTCCGCAGCGGATTGACATGAATGAATTAAAAACAGTTGCAAAGAACAACTAAACTGAAATCCTGTTGCATTTATGAAAATCTGCATTATAAATGGACCAAATCTTCAACTGCTAGGAACCAGAGAGCCTGATGTTTATAGTAAAATTACTCTAGACGACATAACTGCTAAAATAAAAAATCTCGCAAAAAATTTTAAGAATGTAAGGGTTGAATTCTTTCAAAGCAATAACGAGGGAGAAATTGTAGACAAAATTGGAAATCTTTACAAATCGGGATGTGATGGAATAATAATTAATCCTGCAGCGTATACGCATACAAGTATTGCAATATATGACGCTCTGAAGGCCGTAAATATCCCGACTATAGAAGTTCATATTTCAAATATTTATAAAAGAGAAAGCTTTAGACGACATTCAATAACTGCTGGTGCCTGTATAGGACAAATAAGTGGTCTTGGTATAAAAAGTTATGAATGTGCGTTTTCAGTATTAATTGATTATATCAATAATAACAACGAAAACAGTGAGGGATAATTTGGAATTATGCAAATTGAAGAAATAAAAGCGATAGTAGAGTTGATGTCAAAACATAATTTAAGCGAATTTAGAGTAGAGGCTGAAAATATGCGTTTGAGCCTGAAAAGAGGAACTAACGGTATAACAGGAATACCAGCCCAAATAATTCAGCCTGCAGTCGCGGCTTCTTCACAATTTATAACACCTGCTATTCCTCAGGAAGCTCCAAAGTCAGTGCCGGTACCACCCCCGCCTTCGGAAAAGAAAAATACTATAGATGCGCCAATAGTAGGAACTTTCTATTCAGCTCCCAGCCCTGATGCGCAGCCATTTGTAAAAATAGGTGATAAAGTTACACCTACTACTGTTGTTTGTATAATAGAAGCAATGAAAGTGATGAATGAAGTAAAGGCAGAAAAATCTGGAACTATTAAAGAAATACTGGTAAAAAATGCCCAGTCGGTTGAATACGGATACCCACTGTTTGTCATTGAATAAATTTTATCGGAAATTTTTATGTTTGGAAAAATATTAATAGCCAACCGGGGAGAAATTGCGCTTAGAATTATAAGAGCGTGTAAAGAGCTCGGTATTAAAACCGTAATGACATATTCCATTGCAGATACGGAAACTCTTCCAGTCATGCTGGCAGATGAAGCTGTTTGCATAGGTCCAGCATCTTCATCTGAAAGTTATCTGGACTATAAAAGAATTCTGAGTGCTGCAGAAATATGTGATGTAGATGCTATTCATCCGGGATATGGATTTCTTTCAGAAAATGCACACTTTGCGGAAATATGTAAAACATGTAATATCGAATTTATTGGTCCTACTGCCGATCAGATCACAGCTATGGGAGATAAATCCTCAGCTAGGAAAAAAATGAAACATACAGGTGTTCCTGTTATTCCTGGCAGCGAGGGAATCGTTATGGATGAAAACGAAGCCAAAAGGGTAGCAAAAGCCATTGGGTATCCTGTAATGATCAAGGCTACCGCAGGCGGAGGCGGACGTGGAATGAGAATCGCTCATAATAATGCTTCACTAATTAAATGTTACCATGCAGCAAGATCAGAAGCTGAAAAGGCCTTTGCAAATAATGCAGTTTATATTGAGAAATATATAGCGAACCCGAGACATATAGAATTTCAGATTCTTGCGGATAAACATGGCAATATAGTTCATCTCGGAGAAAGAGATTGCAGTATTCAAAGACGTCATCAGAAACTTATCGAAGAGACACCTTCACCTGTAATTAACTCCAAACAAAGGGCAGTAATGGGTACTGCAGCTGTAAAGGCGGCAAAGGCAGTAAAATATTCAAATGCTGGAACAATAGAATTTCTTTATGGTGCAGGCGGTAAGTTCTACTTTATGGAAATGAATACCAGAATACAGGTAGAACACCCGATAACAGAAACCGTTACAGGTATAGACCTGATCAAGGCCCAAATTATGTCTGCTGCAGGAGAAAAACTTCAAATAAGACAAAAAGATGTTAAATTATCCGGACATTCAATTGAATGTCGAATAAATGCAGAAAACCCATACGCTGGTTTTACTCCATGCCCCGGGAAAGTAGATTTGTTCATTCCTCCGGGCGGTCCAGGAATAAGAGTCGATACTCACGTTTATAGCGGATATACAATTCCTTCGACATATGATAGTATGATTGCAAAGTTAATCGTTCATGGCAAGAACAGACAAGAAGCTATAGCTAAGTGTAAACGAGCGCTCGACGAATTCCATATTTCCGGCGTAAAAACCACAATTCCCTTGCTTAAATACATTGTAGCAAGAGAAGATTTCGCTGCGGGAATATATGATACCGAATACATAGAAAGAATCTTTGATCAGTTCCTTTCTTCTATGAAAGAAGAAGCATAGGAGGTACTTATGAAAAAAAATAAAGAAATTTCAGCAAACGTTGCTGAAATGCCGCTATCTCTCAAAATGATAGAAGCAATAAATGATTATGGTTCAATAAAAATCAGCGAAAAAGTAATAATATCGATTGTTAAAAAAGCTGCCTGCAAAGTACCAGGAGTAGCTCGACTTGCTTCTGGAACATTTGTGGAATCAATTGCAACGATGGTTTGTGGGACCAGAACTCCTGAAAGCATTGTAAACCTTGAGATAAAAGGTAATGAAGTAAAGATTTATCTGAAAATCAATGTCGCTTATGGTTACAGCATACCAGAAATTGCCATGAAAGTACAAAATACTGTTAGCGATGAAGTAAAATTCATTACAGGAATGGATGTAAAAAATGTAGATGTTGAAGTGCAAGAAGTGGAACTTCCTAATGTTGAATAAATTGCCAGTTTTTTAAACTACACTTATTAAGGTATAAGATAATGAAATGTAATTCAGCGGAAAAAAAGGCGGGTAATAAAAAACCAATTGGCATGGAAAACATAACAGACAAAGGCACAATAAAATTTAATGAAAATGTTCTTTCATCCATAGTAAAAGCAGTTGCCAGCAAAACATCTGGTATCGTTAGAGTCTCTGCCGAAAATAACATGCTTGAAAATATTGCGCATTTTATAGGGCACAGTAAAGTAAAAGACAATGCCATAAAAATTGAGATGGCAGGTGAAAAGATAAATATAGCCCTCAGAATCGTGGTAGCTTATGGGAAAAACATTCCTCAACTTGCAAACGAAGTACAATTAAGTATAATTCAAAAAGTTAAAGAGTTCACCGGATTGGAAACAAGTAGAGTTGATATTATAGTCAGCAGTGTAGAAGAAGAAAACACCGAAGAAAATAAAAATCAATAAAGAAAGCCAAAAATATTATGAATTGTATTTATGATATTTATATCAACAAATTTTTGACATTAATAGGATATGATTTGCCGGGATTTATTGATGGGGTATTTGTTGCCCTTGCTGGAGTTTTGCTATTTATATTCATTATGGAATTTATATCTCTTATATTCAGAAGAAAAGAGAAAAAATGCTACAGCATTTTTGCTGATTCGGAGAAAGGAAAGCTTTATATTTCAACGGCAGCAATAGCAGACTTGGTAAAATCAAAGGAATCTGAAGTCTCAGGCATTACTGTTATTAAAACTTACCTGGCGAAAAGAAAGAAGACCTACTTTATAAAAATAGAAACCGAGCTTATTAATGACAATGAAATATGTGCAGAAAGGATTGCACACCTTCAAAACAAAGTATTATCGGCAATTAATGACAATCTTGGCATCAAATCGATAGAAAAAGTAGATATCATAATAAAGAGGATTAGAAAAAGTTAGCAAACCTTCTATAAAAAGGTTTATCCATAGTTTTTTGCCTAGTTTAAAATAGGAGAAATTGCAAGTTTCAAAGCTGAACCATATTTTTTCACCATTTTTACTGCAATCTTATCTGCGTCAGATTTATCTTTACAAATACTGAATAGAGTAGGTCCGCTTCCTGTTATTTCTGCCGTTTTAGCTCCAAAGCTAATCAAATCGTCCCGCAAAATAGAAAGAATAGGAAACTTATTATACAGAGCTGGGGCCAGATCATTTTTTACAAATTTCAAAACAGTATTTATATCACCGGACATCAGAGAAGAAATAAGCTCATCTATATTGAATTTTTCGCAAATACCAGGTTTAACCATGTTTTTATATGCCCATGCCGCAGTCACAGGAAATTGAGAGGCGCATATTAGAATATAAAAATTGCAGTTAACTTCTATTGGCTTGAGAATGTCTCCTATTCCATATCCTGTAGAAGGTACTGGATCCAGAAAGAATGGAACATCAGCTCCTATCTTTACAGCAAGAAAACTTAGCTCTTTTTTTTTCATAGGGCTGTTGTACAAATTCTGAAGCAGAAGCAAAACGGCAGCAGCATCTGAACTGCCTCCGCCCATTCCAGCACTCACTGGAATTTGTTTATCAATGTGAATTTCCCATTTAGGAGATATTCGGGTCTTTAAAGCGTATTGTTCTGCGGCTTTATAACACAAATTTGATTTATTACATGGGATGTCTTCAGGTGAAGAAATTATTTTTATTCCCTCTTGTTCAGCTATTTTTAATTTTATTGTATCAAAAATATTGCTCAACGGAAGAAAAACAGTCTCCAGATTATGATATCCATCATTTCTTTTCCCAGTAACCTTAAGAAAAAGGTTAATTTTCGAAGGAGTTCTCAGAGATAGAATTTCATGTTTCATAAATACAACTGTTTATGCTCTATAGAATTTGTTTAGAATATAACCTTTAGTTTATTAATCGTTGAAACTATTTTTTCTTGCCACCTAAATATAAGACCTGAATATCGAATATCGAACAGGAGAATATCGAATAAAGAAGGATTTTTACTTCAAAACCTGTACATTGAATAGGATTAATAAGTTTTTGGTATAGATGTATAAAAAATGAGAAATACTAAAATCATGAAAGCGCAATATACAGCAGTATGAATGCAATAATTTCGTTACTACTTGTCTTTAAAAAATTTTTCGTTATTCTAAAACAATTTATTGAAAAATATGACCTGTTATAACCTTGATTCAGTTTTGAGTAATATTGAAAAGAAATCTGGCGGAATATTAGGTGTTAGTGCAATACATTTACCTTCCTTAGAACGCATTTCATACAATTCTACTATACCTTTTTTATTGTGCAGTACTTGCAAAATACCAATAGCGGTATGCTTGCTTAAAAAAGTTGAAGAAAACAAATTAAAGTTAACAGACAAGGTTCCTATTACAGAGTTTGATTTGCGAGTTGGCTGTGCTATGTCTACTTTGAATCAATTGGATTATACCGTTCCTGTACAAATGTCCATTTTGAATCTATTAACGTTTATGTTGCAGGAAAGCTGCAATTCCGCAACAGATATGTTGTTTAAATTGGTAGGCGGGCCCAAGACTGTTACAGAATGCATGCATAGTATAGGAATTGACCAGCTTCGAGTTGATCGTACAGCATTTGAGGCAATAGGAGATTCAGAAGGGGTAAGGGCAGATCCTCACTGTACAATTGAAGAATATAAAAAGCTTGCTTCTAAAGTACCCCCAGAAAAAGTAAGGCAATCTCGTGAACAATTCAAAACTGATCCGCGTGACAAAGGTACTGCTGAAGCTATGACAGATTTATTGGTAAAAATTCAGTTGCGTGAAATTCTAAGTGAAGAACATAGTTCGCTTTTATTAAAAGTAATGAGCCATTGCAAAAGAGGGATCAAACGCATAAAGGGACTTTTACCATCTAATATTAATGTAGCTCATAAAACCGGAACAGCTGGAGGATATACTAACGATGTAGGGATTATCGATCTGCTGGAAGAACAAAATCATATAGCCATCTCGATATTTTTGCGAGATACAGGCAATACACTTACGAATGATGAAAGAATTATTGCAAAGGTAGCACGCTCTATATATGATTATTTTAAGATATTAACTATTTTAAAATAAACGCAGATACGTAATCTGTCTTAATGAAGTTCAGGCAAGAAAAGATGCCCATGATAGAGAAGCGATAATAGAAGCCCTGAAAGATAGACTCAAAAATGGAGATAAGTCTTTAATAGGCAATAAAGGATACAGAAAATATCTGAAAGTATCGAGTAAAAAACATTTTGAAATAGATGAAAACAAAATCCGTGCCGAAGAACTTTTTGATGGGAAATGGGTATTGACCAGTAATACGGACATGTCACCAGTAGAACTTGCAAAACAATATAAACAGCTTTGGATGATTGAAAATATTTTTCGAACTGTTGAAGATCAGTTAGACTTTATTTTCTAGCAGCTACGGCTTTTGCTGTATGCATTCTATGGACTATAAAAATCAGAACCGCTATCAGTATCAGAAAAACTGGACCAACATACATAGCTGTATATCTTCCGAAGTGTTCCCCGATAAGTCCGCATCCTGCAGTCCCGGCAGGAATTCCTATTGATCCGATTGTAATCATAAAAGAGGTAGCAGCCGGAGTTACTTTTCCAATCTGGTCAAGACCGAATCCTAAAATAGAAGGATAAACACATGAATCAGCGAGTCCAAGACAAACTATAATTACAAATACAGATGCAACTGTGGATAATTTCAAAAAAATCATAAGACAAACAGCAAAAGCAATAACAGAAGTGATTATATATTTATGTGTTTTAACATAAGGAAGAAGAAACTTGCCAAATACAGCCCTGCCAAACATTTGAGAAAATGCATAAGTAGTTACTATTGCCCCTACCACTTCTATATTAAACATTAAATCCTGCATCATATGAGGCTGGTTAAAATAATTCATTATCTGTTCAACATAAACAAAAAGAAAAAACGCAATTGCGGTTAGAATTAAAGGTAATGTTAAAAACTCTTCTTGCGTTTTCTTCTCCTTAACTCCATTATCTGCTATCTCTCCAATATTCAGAAGAAGAAGAACTGTTATAAAAATAGAAAACAATATAGTAATAACAATAAACACAGACTGCCATGACAATCTAGATATTAAAAATCCACAGGCTATCGGACTTATCATAAAGCCGCCGCTAAAAAAGACATTTAAAATACTCAGTCTACCTTCACTCTTGCCTTCTTCAGTAACAGTACCCATTATCATGTAATAGCATGAAACCAAAACCAGTCCAACAGCCATATTACATAAGAAAGCCATTGCTATATACACATATATATTTGGCGCTATTATCGCGAAAATAGATCCGGCGATCATAAATATCGCAGCTAAAAGTAATGTATTTTTGCCTTTAATTTTAGCGATAATAACTCCGCCTGTTGCCATTGCTATTATCTGTCCCCACAAACCAAAAGAATCAAAAAATACAATCATTGATGAACTGATTTTAAAATGCTCTGAAATAGGAACTGTCAGCATTCCATAAATAGCGCACTGAAACCCTGTAAATAAAAAGGCGATAAATGTTAGTAAAATCGCTTTTCTAACATCCATTTTTGTGTTAAAAATCATCTTTCTTTGTCCAGATGCTTCTACACTACTTTGTGCCATATGCCCTCCTTGCTTGGATTTGGGTTATTTTCACGATCTAAAAAAATCAATTCCTTAACTTACCACAAATTATGGAATAGAGATTTGCTTAATCTTTTAAATAAGTTTTCATTATTTTTTGTCTTTTTAAAAATAGCTTTTTAGTTTTTAGAATTATTTTCGCATAAAAATTGAGCTATTTTAAATTACTATTTTAATTTTTGCTTTATTAAGGTGCTAATTTTAAGGAGTGTTTTTTGTTATATTATCAAATCCGAATTGCAATTAGTTCTTATATACTAACTTTCAGAATAACAAGTTGTAAAAGAAAACGTAAGTAAAGAGCTGAAACTCCGAAAGTTTAGCTCGTAATTCGTAATTTTTAATTTGTAATTGTTTTTATCAAGACGGCTTTGATTCTTCTGACTCCTCTGCTGGAGCTCTCTTCTTTTTGAATTTTAAATGTCCCGAACGATCCGGTATTTGAAGCATGTGGGCCGCCGCAGATTTCTTTACTAAAGTCTCCTATTGAGTATACTTTTACTTTATCGGCATATCTATCTTCAAAGAGACCTATAGCTCCCTGATTCTTTGCCTCTTCTACGCTCATTTCAGCAACTGAAACCTCATAATTTTCTTTTATCGCTTCATTAACCAGATTTTCTACTTCGGCAATCTGTTCAGGAGTCAGCTTGTCGCTATGCGAGAAGTCAAAACGCAGTCTTTCTGCGGTAATATTTGAACCTCTTTGTTCCACATGATGTCCCAAAACTCTTCTCAATGCCGCATGGAGCAAATGAGTAGCTGTGTGCAAGGCTGCGGTCTGTTCGGAATTATCAGCAAGTCCTCCTTTAAATTTCTGTTCGGCACCCTTTCTTGAAAGTTCCTGATGTTTTTCGTAGGCTTTTTGAAAGCCGTTCTTATCAACTTCAAAACCGCGTTCTTTTGCGATTTCTTCCGTCAATTCTATAGGAAATCCATAAGTTTCATAAAGGGAGAATGCTGTTTTCCCGCTAATAACTTTTTTCTGGATATGTGCCGGAATTTTTTCAACAATTTTATCAAATTCCCGGGTTCCCTTTTCCAAAGTTATGGCAAACTGCTTTTCTTCGTCGCTCAAGGCTTTTTTTATAATTTCAGCTTTCCTGGACAGTTCCGGATAAGTTTGAGAATATTTATCTATAACAGTTTCTGCGAGTAATGATGTAAATTCACTGCTTATTCCAATTTTTCGTGCCTGGCGAATAGCACGTCTTATCAGTCTTCTCAAAATATACCCTTGATCAATATTACCGGGAACTATTCCATCAGCAACAATAAAAATAGCAGCCCTTAGGTGTTCAACTATAATCCTTTCCTGAGCACTTCGTTCGCCAGAATTGTTTTTATACCCTCTTATTTCGTCAAGTTTTTCAAACAATGGAACAAAAAGTTCTGTCTCATAAACACTCTTTTTCCCTTGTAATACTAGAGTAGTTCGCTCCAGCCCCATTCCAGTATCAACATTTTTCTGTTTCAGAGCTTCAAATTTCCCATCGGCAGTTTTGTTGTACTCCATGAAAACATTATTCCAGATTTCGACCCAGCGGTTATCGTCAGGATCAAAAACAGTAGGTGGCGGCTCTTCTCCTGCCCAGTAGAACATTTCGGTATCTGGTCCGCATGGACCGGTTAGACCGGCTGGGCCCCACCAGTTATCTTTTTTCCCCAGTTTTGCAATTCTTTCTTCTTTTACTCCGAAACTTCTCCACATTGTAAAAGCTTCTTTATCAAATGGAGCATCATCATCTCCCTTAAAAACCGTAAAAGCGAGCTTTTCAAGTGATATGTTCAACCATTTAGGGCTTGTCAGAAATTCAAAACTATATTCAATAGCTTCTTTTTTGAAGTAGTCGCCAAACGACCAGTTTCCAAGCATCTCAAAGAAAGTAAGATGGCTAATGTCCCCAACCGCGTCAATATCAACTGTTCTTATACACTTCTGAACACCCGTAACCCTTTTGCCTAGCGGATGGCTTTCCCCTAGCAAAAAAGGAACGAGCGGGTGCATTCCGGCCGTGGTAAAAAGTACAGTAGGATCATTCTCTGGAACAAGAGGTGCGCTTTTTATTACCTTATGTCCCTTCCCTTCAAAAAATTTCAAATATTTTTCTCTAATTTCTTTGGCTTGCATGATGTTAGTTCATAGTTCGTAGTTTATGGACGTTTTGTCTTGTCCTGGTATAAGTTGACAGAAATACAACTAATAACAGAAGAAAAAACATGAGAAAAATAGTAACATATTACAGCGAAGCTTTCAAGTTAAAAGTAGTATAGAGAATCAGAAAACGGCAATTTATCATCTTGTTATTCTAAATATTATCCATGAAAAGAGTCTTGAAAAAATGGCGCTTGCAAGTTAGTTAGTTTTAAATTGAATTGTAAATGTTATTTTTTAGGAAATAAGGTTTTTATGACTAGTTTTACACCGCGAGCGAGGCAGGTTTTGATTTTATCTCAACAGGAAGCGGCAAGATTTAATCACGATCATGTTGGTACAGAACATCTTTTACTCGGCCTTATCAAGCTTGGCCAGGGAGTAGCAGTTTCTGTTTTGAAATCAATGGGGCTTAATTTGGACAATTTGAGGCTAGAAGTCGAGAAACTCTCTGGAAATGCCGGAGCTATTCAAACAAAAGGTGAACTGCCCTATTCTCCCGGACTGAAAAAAGTTCTCAACTTTGCCGCTCTCGAGGCTAAGAATATGAAATATAATTATATTGGTACTGAACACTTGCTGCTTGGCCTTTTGGGTGAAGGTGAGAGTGCTGCAGCTAGGATTCTTAGGAATCTGAATATAAATCCTGACGAGATAAGACAAGAAATCATGATGGCGTTGGACCCGAATTTTTTACCGGGAAGTAATAATCTCCAGCAAAAGCAAAATGCAATTAAAGTGCCTGTCGGGGTAAATACTGGTGCTCTTCCGATGCTTAAAGCTTTCGGTCGTGACCTTACTGAGCTTGCACAGCGAGGGGAACTTGATCCTGTTATTGGCAGAAAAAATGAGATAGAACGGGTGATACAGGTATTATGCAGGCGAAATAAAAATAATCCTGTACTGATAGGAGAGGCTGGAGTCGGAAAGACTGCGATAGTTGAAGGACTGGCTCAGGCTATCATTTCTAAAAAAGTACCTGAAATTTTACAGGATAAACTCGTTTTCGGGCTTGATTTGCCGTTAATGATTGCTGGTACCAAATACAGAGGGCAGTTTGAAGAAAGAATAAGAGGGATTATCGAAGAAATAAGAGGTTCCGGAAGGGTAATCGTTTTTATAGACGAACTTCATACAATAGTTGGTGCCGGGGGAGCAGAAGGTGCTATGGATGCTTCTAATATTCTTAAACCTGCCTTGGCACGAGGTGAACTTCAATGCATAGGTGCTACAACTATGGATGAATATCGAAAATATATAGAAAGGGATGCTGCACTCGAAAGAAGGTTTCAACCTATAATAGTTAAACCTCCATCTGTAAGCGAGACCATTGAAATACTTAAAGGGGTAAAAGAGCATTATGAAAATTATCATGCAGTAAGTTACAGTGAAGCTGCAATAGTAATTGCTGCACATTTGTCTGACAGGTATATAAGCGGGAGATTTTTACCAGACAAAGCAATAGATGTAATGGATGAAGCTGGTGCAAGGACAAGAATCACCGAAATTGTTATTCCTCCTGATACAAAAGAGTTAGAAAAGCGGCTTGAAAAAATAAGAAAAGCTAAGGAAGAGGCCGTAGCAGATCAAAAATTTGAAAAAGCAGCAGCTTTGCGTGATGAAGAAAAAACCGTCAATGCTGAAATTTCAAAGATGCTTATACAATGGAAAGAGAAAAGAAAGACGAATAGAGTTCAAATAGGAGAGAAGGAAATAACAGAAGTTATCGCGAAACTTACAGGAATTCCTATTCGTCAAATGGAAAAAGAAGAAAGCTTAAGACTGATGAATATGGAAGAAGAGCTTTCAAAAGTTGTAGTGGGACAGAGTGAGGCAATAAAAATTATTTCCAGAGCATTGCGGCGTTCTCGTGCAGATTTGAAAGATCCTAAACGCCCGATAGGTTCATTTATTTTTCTTGGACTTACCGGCGTAGGCAAGACTCTGCTTGCCAAGACTCTTGCGGAGTTTATATTTGGAGATTCTGAAGCGATCATTCAGCTTGACATGTCAGAATATATGGAAAAATTTAATGTAAGCAGGCTGATTGGTTCACCGCCAGGTTATATAGGTCATGATGAAGGAGGACAGCTTTCAGAGAGAGTCAGGAGACGCCCCTATTCAGTTGTACTTTTTGATGAAATTGATAAAGCCCATCCTGATGTGCTTCATATGTTCTTACAGATTGTCGAGGATGGAAAACTTACTGATAATGTTGGCAGAATTATTGATTTTAAAAATACGATAATAATAATGACTAGCAATCTTGGAGTCCATAAAATAATTCAGGGAAAAGCTCTCGGCTTTTCTTCTGGAGATAATCAAGCTGAAATAGAACAAGAGAAGGAGAGACTTTTTGATGAAGCAAAAAAACATTTTAAGCCTGAATTTATAAATAGAGTTGATGAAGTTATAATATTTTCAAAACTTTCAAGAGAGGACTTGAGAAAAATTGTTAGCCTGGAAATTGAAAAAGTAAAGAAACGTCTGACGAGAAAAGATTTGAGCTTGATAATACCAGAAGAAGTTATTGATTTTCTGATAGACGTCGGGTATCAGCCGGAATACGGCGCCAGACCGCTTAGAAGAGCTATTGAAAAATATGTTGAGGATCCGCTGTCCGAAGAGATTTTACGCGGTGCATTTCTTGCGGGGGCTGAAATTGAAGTAAAAAAAGATAATGTGAAGCTATTGTTTATTGCTAAGGAAGATAAACAATATACGGAAAAGTTATCTGTTAACAGTTAACTGATCAAGAGAAGCTGAGATTTTAATAAACAATCAACAGTAAGCTGTAAACGTGGGACAATAAGCTAGTGGAGGTTAATTTGGATAGACAGTCGGGGGTAGCAGAAATATGGATTAGGTTTAAGAAAAGTAAAATCGCTCTCTGCGGACTATATGGTATTGGTTTATTGTTTATCATTGCAGTTTATGCACCGTTAATAACAGGAAATCTGCCGCTTATTGTTATTAAATGCAATTTGAGCGTATCTTTTCCGGTTTTGTATCTGATTTTTAATCCGGACGGGCCGGAAATCACCATTGACAAATTGTACAACTATCTGATTTTTTTTATTCCGCTGCTTATGGTATTTCTGAAATTCATAAAACCCAAAAAAGGCATAAAAATTTTATGCTTTATATTTGCTGCCACGGTTATTTTTATGCCGTTTTGTTCTAAATGGCACGTAAAATACAAATGGAACCCGAAAAATCTACCTTCAGGTGAAGTAGTGCTAAAGGTTATGCCACCTGTTCCATATTCGCCTTATGAACTGTCTGGCATGCCCTATGAAAAGTCGTCAAAAGAACACTGGCTGGGAACTGATAATATTGGTCGTGATATTATGTCCAGGATTGTATTTGGGGCGAGAACTTCTCTTGCTGTTGGTTTTTTCGCTACACTTATAGCCTTGATCATAGGTACCAGTGTGGGGCTTGTTTCTGGATATAACGGCGGAGTAATGGACATAATTGTGATGAGAATAGTGGAGATAGTAATATGTTTCCCTGCGTTTCTTTTCCTTTTGATACTTATGGCTTCATTAACGGACTTGAAGTTTGAGCAATCGTGTCTAGTTGTTATTCTGATAATCGGGCTTTTAAGCTGGACAGGGTTTGCAAGAATTGTAAGAGGAGAAGTTCTTAAACAACGGAACCTTGCTTACGTTCAAGCTTGTGAAATATTCGGGATGTCAAAGCGTAGAATTATGTTCAATCATATTCTTCCTAATATTCTTGGTCCGATAGTAGTTACAGTAATTTTTGCTGCAGCTGCTAATATTCTGGCCGAAAGCGGACTCAGTTTTCTTGGATTTGGGGTTCAATCTCCTACAGCGAGTTGGGGAGAACTTCTGAAGGAGGCTTTTACCGATCCTCTGAGATATTGGAATTTGACATTCTGGCCAGGCTTAATTATTTTTGTTACGATACTTTTTCTTAATCTCATAGGAGAAAATTTAAGAAGAAGTATCGGAGAGTCGTAATTTATGGCGAAAAAAACCAGAGTCGTTGATAAATTTAAATTCCTCTTTTTTGTATGCATGTTTGTTGCTGTTTTTGTAGTTTTTATTGAAGCAGAACATGTTTTTATGCCAAGAAATAATGGACAAGTAAGCAGCTTTTTAAGAAGCGTATTCAAAGAGCATTTGTATTTGTATATTTCTGTCATGATATTTTTTATTGTTGGTTTTTTCCTTCTTGTTTGGGATAATGTTGAGAAGAAAAGAAAAATGTGGCGCAGCGAAGAAAAATTACTGGCTATCCTTTCCGGAGTTCAATTGATTCTTTTTGTTTTTGATAGAACAGGGAAAATTGTTCTTTCTGAAGGGAAAGGCCTTCGCGGTATTAGATTGAAGCCGAAACAGCTTGTTGGTGAGAGTATTTATTCAGCAAAATTAGATAAGTATTCTGTGCTCAGAGATTACTATCTCAAAGCTTTAAGAGGAGAACATATATCAGGTTGTATTCAGGTGATTAAACGGCTTTATGATGTAAAATTTTCGCCTTTGTACAAATCGGAAAAAATTAAAAATATAATTGGCGTTATCGCTGTAGGAACTGATGTTACAACCATAAAACGTACAGAGAATGTCCTTGCCAAGGCAAAGGAAGATGCTTTGTCTGCAGAGAGAACAAAAGCAGAGTTTCTTGCCAATATGAGCTACGAGATGAGGTCTCTGCTTAATATCATTATTGGACTTTTGGATTTATTCAATAAAGATAGTCTTTCGAAAACTCGCAGGGAATATATAGATGCTATAAAAACCTCCTCAGATATTTTGCTTAATTTGATAAACAATATCCTTGATCTCTCGAAGATAGAGTCAGGACTGGTTGAAATAGATTTATCAGTATTTAATGTAAGAGAGTTTTTCCAGAGTATTTATAATATATTTAAATCTAAAGCTGATCAAAAAGGAATTAGTCTATCATTTAATATCAACAGAGATGTCCCCGCATTCCTGAAAAGCGATGTGTTTAAAATTCAACAAATCCTTGTTAATCTCATAAATAATGCAATTAAATTTACGATAAGCGGCGGAGTATATCTGTCAGTAGATAAACTAACCAATTCAACTTTTGACAAAACAAAAATAAAGATTTCAATTTCTGATACAGGAATAGGAATTCCGGATGACATGAGAGAGGAAATATTCGAGCCTTTCGTGCAGGTAAGTCATAAACACGGCTGTTTTTACGAGGGCGCTGGCCTCGTTGCTATCGCAGATAAACTTGCAAAACTGCTTGGTGGTGAATTAAAAGTCGAAAGTAAACCTGAATTGGGGTCGAAATTTGATTTGTTCTTAGAATTTGATTTAGTAGGAAATAGTGTTTTAGAGGGAGTAAAGACTCAGGTTATTGATAAAGCGCTTATTTCAAGTTTAGTTAAAAAAGAAAATAAAGTTAGAGAGGAACCCTCAAAACCATCCAACCTGAAAATTCTCCTTGCTGAAGACAATGTAATGAACCATTTTTTTATGAAAGAGATATTCAAGAATACAGGGCATGTTCTTAAGATAGCAAATAACGGACAGGAAGCTGTTGACGTAGCTGAAAATGAAGACTTTGATTTGATTCTAATTGATATACAACTGCCTATCATTGATGGACTTACTGCAAGTAGAATAATTACGGAAAATAAAAGGAGAAAAGGGAAAATTGCACCGCCTATTGTGGCTATAACAGCAAGTGTTCTCAACAGCGGTTTTGAAAGATATAAAAGTGCCGGGATAAGTTATTATTTGAGCCAGCCTATAGATGTTAGTAGTTTTCTTACTTTTATAAACAAATTTGAACCCATGACAAAAACAGAAATCAGCTTGAGCATAGATACATTAATGGCCGATAAAACCATATCTTCATTGATTGATATAAATAGTCTATTGGTAAGAACTAATGAAAATGAGGCTAAAACGATACAAATGTTGAGGTATTTTACAAATAGAGTAGAGACTTTGATTAGCAATATAACACGGTCTGTAGATCAAAATGAACTGGAAATGACGATTGTTAACAGCAGAGTCCTTAAAAGTGAAGCGGCGAATGTTTGTTCTGTTACTATTTCTTCACTTGCGAAGAAACTCGAAACCAGCGCCAGGTCAGGTAATACTGAAGAAGTTAAAAAAAATTTTAATAAGCTAAAAAGGAAATGCGAAGATTTGTTAACTGGAATCAGAGCATATATTTAATAACAGCCTGACAATCGTCAACATCTTATGTTAGATTATGTCTTGACTGGTACATTTTAGCGTATTGTTTTCTTATTTTTATTTCGGAGGTTATCATGAAAAAGTTCTCGATCAAGCACGTTGCTTTTTTCTCTTTGCACTATTCATGTCATACGTGTTGGTCCCGATGAAAACCTAACACCCTTAATTAATAAATTGATAATGGAAATATTTCATGAATACATTATTTTCAATCCGATTTATGGAGGAGAAAGATATTTCTTCAGTTTTGAGAATTGAATGTATGTGTTATATTGAAGCTCATCTTATTGAATCTAGAGAATCATTAAGAGCAAAATTCATTGCATCACCTTCAACATGTTACATAGCAAATCAGGAGGATAAAGTGATAGGACATCTTATCTCAATACCATGGTGTTTTGAGAATCCTCCCGAATTGAATATGTTGACATGTGATTTGCCTTCGAATCCAGACTGTCTTTACTTACATGACCTTGCTGTTGTCCCTAATGTAAGAAAAGCTGGTGTGGGCAGAGCTCTTGTCGAAAAGTTCTTTGAACGGTGTAAAGCCCTTAATTTCAAACGTGCAAGCTTAATCGCGGTTCAAAATTCTAAATCGTATTGGAACCAGTATGGATTTCGCTCTGTACAACCAACAACTATTTTGCGGTCTAAGCTTTTAAATTATGGTAATAATGTTGAGTATATGGAATATTTTCTTTAATTTAAGCTAATTTGGCTATGTGCTAGATTTTAAGTGAATATAATCTTTCTAAAACTTAACACGGAAGCCAAAACGAAAAGATAACTTTTCGCGTAGGTTCTGTAACTAGGAAATGCAGATGAAACCAAAGTGTAATTTATGGGCGCCGTGGCGGATTGAATATATCTTGTCTCCGAAAGAGGGGAAATGTTTTTTATGTTTTCGAGAAAAGCCAGATAAAAAGAAGAAAGATAATTTTATGGTTGTTTTCAGGGGAGAACACGTATTTGTGATGTTAAACGCGTTCCCATACAACTCTGGTCATTTGATGATAGCGCCATACAAGCATGTTGGAGATATCTCTTTGCTTGATAAAAAAACTTTGTATGAAATTTCAGATTTGACCATAAAATCAAAAAATATTTTGTGCGAGGTAATGAAGCCTGACGGTTTTAATATGGGATACAATTTTGGTTCTGCTGCAGGAGCTGGCTGCAAAGATCATCTTCATTTTCACATTGTTCCAAGGTGGAAAGGCGATGTGAACTTCATGACGGTTTTAGGTGATGTGAAAGTTATTCCTCAAACTTTGCGTTCCACGGCAAAAATGCTAACCAGAAAATTTTACCAATAAAAACGTAAAAATTTAAAAATATTTATTTGTATTGTAAGTGTGGTGTGCTAAGATAAAAGCCTATTTCGCTACTGCTCGGGTGGCGGAATTGGCAGACGCGCATGTTTGAGGGGCATGTGGAGCAATCTGTGGGGGTTCGAGTCCCCCCCCGAGCACCAGAGCAACTAGTAATTAACAATTAAGATTTAATAAATCATAAGATGTGAGAGTCCGACCGGTGCCCACATAGCTCAGTTGGTAGAGCACTTCCTTGGTAAGGAAGAGGTCACCGGTTCAAATCCGGTTGTGGGCTCCAGCCTTCTTTTCGAGCGAAGCGAGAAACAAGTCAGCTTGGTAGGTTAGAGTCGCAATATATTGCATCTCTCGAAAAAACTTTGTGAACATTTGCAATAAAGATAATATCGAAATTGAATATAAAAATTAACCAGGAGGCAAATAGAAAACATGGCTAGAGAAAAATTTGAAAGGACAAAACCTCATGTTAACGTAGGTACTATTGGTCACGTTGACCACGGTAAAACAACTCTTACAGCTGCTATTACGATGGCAATGGCTAAGAAGTTCGGGGGTGAAGTAAAGGCTTATGAGCAGATTGACAGTGCGCCGGAAGAAAAGGCTCGTGGTATTACTATTAATACAGCACATGTTGAATATCAGTCACCAACTCGCCATTATGCACATGTTGACTGCCCTGGGCATGCTGACTATATCAAGAACATGATTACTGGTGCGGCTCAGATGGACGGAGCTATACTTGTTATTGCTGCTACAGATGGACCGATGGCACAGACTCGTGAACACATTCTGCTTGCTCGTCAGGTAGGTGTTCCTGCTCTTGTAGTATTTTTGAATAAAGTTGACCAGGTTGATGATCCAGAGCTTATAGAGCTCGTAGAAATGGAAATTCGTGACCTCCTCAATAAATATGAGTATCCCGGAGATGAGATTCCAATTATTAAAGGTTCAGCTTTGAAAGCCATGGAAGCTCAAGGCGATCCGAATAATCCGGACGTTAAATGCATATATGAACTTGTAGATGCAATTGACAAATACATTCCTGAACCTGTACGTGCGGTGGACCAGCCTTTCTTGATGCCAATAGAAGATATATTCTCAATTGAAGGCCGCGGTACAGTAGTAACAGGAAGAATTGAGCGTGGAATTATTAAAACTGGTGATGACGTAGAAATAGTCGGTATCAAACCTACAGCAACTACTACTGTCACTGGCGTTGAGATGTTCCGTAAAATTCTTGACGAAGGTCGTGCGGGAGATAATGTTGGATGTCTGCTCAGAGGAACAAAGAAGGAGGAAGTTGAACGCGGTCAGGTACTGGCTAAGCCGAAGACAATTACACCTCATACAAAATTTAAAGCAGAAATTTATGTTTTATCAAAAGAAGAAGGGGGAAGACACACTCCATTCTTTGCGAACTATAGACCCCAGTTCTACTTCAGAACGACAGACGTTACTGGTATTATCAAACTTTCTGAAGGCGTAGAAATGATTATGCCTGGCGACAATGCAACAATAGAAGTTGAACTTATTTCTCCAATAGCAATGGAAAAGACACTGCGTTTTGCTATTCGTGAAGGAGGCAGAACTGTTGCATCAGGCAGAGTTACTGACATTATACAGTAAAATTGTAAGCTCGCGCGTCCCGCACCTAACGTGCAGGATGCACGTTAGGTGCGGGATCGCGCCACGCTTCTAATTTATATAAAATTTTTCAAATAAAATATTAAGTAGAGACGCAATATATTGCGTCTCTACAAGCAAAGGTATAATAACAATGGTTAGAGAGATAATAACCTTAGCATGTACAGAGTGCAAAAGGCGTAATTATTCAACTGAAAAAGAAAAGAAGAATACACCTAATAGACTGGAAAAGAAAAAATTTTGCAAGTTTGATAGGAAGCATACACTACATAAGGAAACGAAATAAGTGGGTTGTTGATTGCTGATTTATGATTGTAATTGCAATTTTTCAATCAGCAATCATACATCATAAATAAATAATGAAATGATCTGTAGGTGAGTAGCTCAGCCGGGAGAGCAGCGGTCTCCAAAACCGCAGGTCGCAGGTTCGATCCCTGTCTCACCTGCCAAATTAATTTTGAAATCATGAATGACAAGTTGACAAAAGTTAGAAAATTTGTGACAGGAACTATTGAAGAGATTGGAAGATGTTCATGGCCTAAGCGGGATGAACTTTTCAAAACTACAATGATAGTTATTATTGCTGTCGCTGTTTTGTCTATATTTGTAGCTGTAGTTGATTTTGGTTGTCAGAAAATAGTTAGACTATTAACTGGTTTTTAATGTGAAGGATTATAAAAACAATGAGTGATACTTCGGAACAAAAAACACAGAGCGGGAAGTGGTATGTCATCCAAGCCATGTCCGGTCATGAGAATAAAGTAAAAGAGAATATTGAGAGGCAGCTTAAACTGGAAGGGAACGATCTTCCAATTTATGAAGTGCTTATTCCTGTAGAAAAAGTTTCTGAAGTAAAAAAAGGGGAAAAGATCACATCTGCCCGCAAATTCTTTCCGGGATATGTGCTGGTTAGAATGGATCTTTATGATGCGGAGGGTAAAGTCAGGGATGATGTATGGTATTTTATACGTGGTACACAAAGTGTAATTGGTTTCATAGGTTGTGGAGCTGATCGGAAGCCAATGCCTTTAACAGAAGCAGAAGTGAATAATCTTATGAACCAAGTTCAGGAAAGAAAAGATAGCGTAGTTCATAAGGCTCAGTATGAAATAGGTGAAAACGTAAGAGTTAAAGACGGTGCTTTTGAAAACTTTGAAGGTTCAGTACAAGAAATAGACCAGGAAAGAGGGAAATTAAAAGTCCTTGTTTCAATTTTTGGCAGATCTACTCCGGTAGAATTAGAATTTTGGCAGGTTGAAAAAGAAGTATAATGAACGGGCTTTTCAACCAATGCAATTTAATATGATTAATTGATGTGGGAGGAAATCCGTTCTTCCAAACCACAGAAAACAGGTAAAAATATGGCAAAAAAAGTAACTGCAGTAATTAAGCTGCAGATTCCAGCCGGTGCTGCAAACCCGGCTCCGCCAGTAGGTCCTGCTCTTGGACAAGCTGGTGTAAACATTATGGAATTCTGCAAAAAATTTAATGCTGCTACTCAGGCTCAGTCAGGCCTTGTAATCCCTGTAGTAATAACTGTTTATCAGGATCGTTCGTTTACCTTTATAACTAAGTCTCCGCCGGCTTCAGTTTTGTTGAAAAAAGCAGCGGGGCTTGCTTCCGGCGCTAAAACAACTGGAAGAGAAGTTGTTGGCAAAGTTACAACGAAACAGATACAGGAAATCGCAAAGCTGAAAGAAAAGGACATCAACGCCAGAAATTTAGGAGCGGCTGAAAAAATCATTAGGGGCACTGCCCGAAGTATGGGAATCGAGGTGACAGATGCATAGAAGCAAATTATATCGTTCGCAGGTAGAAAAGATAGACAGCCAAAAACAGTACGATTTGAATGAAGCTTTGGCACTTCTTAAGAGTATCCCTCATGTAAAGTTTGATGAAACGGTTGAAATGGCTTTCAGGCTTGGTATTGACACTAAACAATCTGATCAGACAGTGAGAGGAGCCGTTACATTACCATGCGGTACAGGAAAGAAAGTTACGGTAGCTGTGATAGCATCTGGAGATCTTGCGGATAAAGCAAAAGCTGCCGGTGCAGATTATGTAGGAATGGAAGACCTTATTGAGAAAATTAAAGGCGGGTGGGTAGAATTTGATTCTCTTATCACTACTCCCGGAGATATGCCAAAAGTAAGGCCTCTTGGTAAGGCTCTTGGTCCGAAAGGACTTATGCCTAATCCTAAGACAGGTACCGTTACAGATGATATAGTAACTGCAGTGAAAGAAGCGAAAGCTGGTAAAGTTGAATTCAGAGCAGACAAAGGGGGATGTGCACATGTTCCTATTGGGAAGCTCTCATTCACTGTTGAACAACTTGAGCAGAACGGGAAAGCAGTAATACATGCTATTGACGCTTCCAGGCCAACAACTGCAAAAGGTATATTCCTTCTAAGTTGTACAATAAGCTCTACAATGAGCCCTGGAATTAAAATAAGCTTAAAAGATTACATCAAAGTGGTGATATAATGAGACTTGAAAAGAAACAATTGGTAAATGATATTGGTACTATTCTTGAGAAGTCTGATTTTATTTACATGATGAGTTATAAGGGGCTTAAAGTTAGAGACTTTGAGCAGCTCAGAATTCAGCTTGAGAAGAACAAGGCTGAGTGTCATGTATTTAAAAACACCATGATTAGAAAAGCTGCTGAGCTTAAAGGCGTGTCAGAATTGGCAACCGTTAAGCTAGCTGGAGATACTGCTTTAATCAGTGGAAATGGTGATCCGGGTATAGTGGCCAAAATTGTGAGTGATTATATTAAGAAATTTGACTTTCTTGGGTTTAAAGTTGGATACCTTGATGGAACAGTTCTTAAACCTGCGGAAATGGAAGCAATGTCCAAATTGCCCTCCAAAGAAGTTCTTTACACTCAATTACTTGGTCTTCTGCAGATACCTGCCAGAAATCTGGTTAGTATACTTAATGCTAAATTGGCAAGTCCAGTCTATGTGTTGAGCGCTATCAAGGGGAAAAAAGCACAATCTTAAAACAATTTTAATTTAAATAATAAAAAATAACGGAGGTTATAAAATGTCTGAAGTAGTAAATGTTACTCCTGAAATGGAAAAATTCATATCGTATGTTGAGAACATGACAGTTCTTGATCTTTCTAAGCTTATTAAGGCTTTGGAAGAGAGGCTTGGTGTTACCGCAGCCGCCCCTGTTGCTGTGGCTGCTCCTGGCGCTGTTGCGGGTGCTGCTATTGCTCCTGCTGAAGCTGCTGAAGAAAAAACAGAGTTTTCAGTAGTTCTAAAATCATTCGGAGAAAATAAAGTTAATGTAATTAAAGTAGTAAGAGCTGTTACAGGGCTTGGACTTAAGGATGCTAAGGATCTTGTAGAAGCTGCTCCTAAGCCTGTAAAAGAAGGTGTTTCAAAAGATGAAGCTCAGAAAATGAAGAAAGAACTTGAAGAAGCTGGCGCAACAGTTGAAGTTAAGTAATATCAGGGAAAATACAATCATTTCCAGACGGGAATCGCAATAAACAGTGGTTCCCGCTTTTTACCTTTTATAAAAATGGTAATTTTTTATGTAGGTCGATTATCCTAAAAAACCGGAAAAATCAAGGTGTGTTATGGCAGAAAGAATAAATTTGGGAAAACTTCGCGAAATATTAGCTGTACCGAATCTAATTAATATTCAGGTTGAGTCTTACAAAGATTTTCTGCAGCAAGATGTCCCTCAAAAGGACATAAAACTTCAAGGACTGCATGAGGTTTTAAAAGAAATATTTCCTATTGAAAGTTACGATAAGAAATACGTGCTGGATTACGTTTCTTATAATATTGGTAACCCGAAAACAAAGTTGCTTGATTGTTTAAAAGACGGAGAAACTTTTGGTGCTCCTCTTAATATAGAATTCAGATTGGAAAGTAACGGAGAAATAAAGACCGAAACAGTTTATATGGGAGAAATCCCAATTATGACTGAAAGAGGTACTTTTGTTATAAACGGAGCTGAACGTGTAATTATTAGTCAATTGCACAGGTCTCCTGGTGCCTGTTTTGAAAAAAAACAGCATACAAGTGGGCGTACCATTTATTCATATCGCATAATACCTGATAGGGGATCGTGGCTCGAAGTACAGTTTGATATAAACGACAATATGTACATTTACTTAGACAGAAAGAGAAGGCGTAGGAAATTTTTGATTACTACGCTTCTCAGAGCTATCGGTTATGAAACAGATGAAGATATTATTTCTAATTTTTACACGATAAAAAAAATGAGCATAGTTTCTCTTCTGAAACAAGCCGATTACTTTCAGTTTTACGCAATGGACGACATTGCTGATGCTGACGGTGATATTATAGTGGAAGCGTATGATTCTTTAACAGAACAAGCACTGTCCGAATTAAAATTCCAGAAAGTAAAAGATATTCGAGTGATTCATATACCAAACAAGGCCGATTACCTGTTGAAATGTTTACAAAGGGATACTTCTACCACAAAAGATGAAGCATTGAAAGAAATATATAGAAGAATGAGACCGGGAGATCCTCCGAGTATTCCAAATGCCATTCAGCTTCTTGATAGACTATTTTTCGATGTCAAGAGATACGATATAGGACTTGTAGGAAGATATAAAATAAATAAGAAGCTTGGTTTAAACATTCCTGAAAATGTAAGAACTCTTACCAAAGAGGATATGGTTGGTGCTACAAAGTATCTTATGAATCTAAGATGTACAGCTGGTAAGGTTGATGATATTGATCACCTTGGCAGCAGAAGAATAAAGACTGTAGGGGAACAAATCCAGAATCAATGCCGTATAGGGCTTGTCAGAACTGAACGACTTATACGTGAGAGAATGACTCTTCTCGGAATGAATGAGAATATTATAACTCCGTCAAAATTGGTTAACCCGAAAGCTTTTGCAGGTGTTATAAGAGATTTCTTTGCAAGAAACCAGCTTTCTCAATTCATGGATCAGACAAATCCGCTTGCAGAACTTACAAATAAAAGAAGGCTCAGTGCTCTTGGGCCAGGCGGTCTCAATAGAGACAGAGCTGGATTTGAAGTGCGTGACGTTCATACGAGCCATTATGGCCGCGTATGTCCGATTGAAACTCCTGAAGGTCCAAACATCGGTCTTATTTCTTCGATTTCTCTTTATGCTCGAGTAAATGATTTTGGATTTCTTGAATCTCCATATAGAGTGGTAAAGGATGGTAAAGTTACCGACAAAATAATTTACCTTACAGCCGATGAAGAAGAACAATATGTGATAGCTCAGGCAAACGCTCCAGTTGATGAAAAAGGTCATTTCATTAACAAGACTGTTATGACAAGATACCAAGGTGATCCTCTTGAAAAGCCGAGAGAAGAGGTTCAGCTGATGGATGTTTCTCCAAAGCAAATGGTTAGTGCGGCGGCAACTTTAATACCATTCCTTGAGCACAATGATACGAGCAGAGCATTGATGGGCTCAAATATGCAGAGGCAGGCAGTTCCTTTACTTGTCACTGAGTCTCCAATTGTAGGTACTGGACTTGAAGGTCGCGTGGCTGTAGATACAAAGGCTGTAATAGCAGCTGAGGAAAATGGTATAGTTGCAGAGGTTTCAGGCGACAAAATAGTAATAACAGCTGATGGAAAACCTTTGGAAGTTACAGCAAAACCTGAAAAAGCCAAAGTCTATGAATTGTACAAATATCTGAAAACAAATGCAGGTACAGGTATAAATCAAAGACCGATAGTAAATTCCGGGCAAGCAGTGAAGAAAGGTGAAATAATAGCTGATGGAGCCGGTACATCTAATGGCGAACTTGCTCTAGGGAAAAATCTTACTGTTGCGTTCATGTCCTGGTGTGGATACAATTTTGAAGATGCTATTGTTATAAGTGAACGTGTTGTTAAGGAAGATGTTTATACAAGTGTTCATATTACCGAGTTTGAAACTGTTGCGAGAGATACAAAACTTGGCCCTGAAGAAATTACCAGGGATATTCCCAATGTAAGTGAAGAAGCTCTAAGAAATCTTGGTGCGGACGGTATTATTCGGCTTGGTTCGGAAGTTAAACCGGGAGATATTCTTGTAGGCAAAATCACACCGAAATCCGAAACTGAACTTGCTCCGGAGGAAAGACTTCTTCGCGCTATTTTTGGAGAAAAAGCTGCCGATGTAAAGGATTCAAGTCTTGTTGTAGGAAGTGGTACTACGGGAATTGTCATGGATGTGAGAATTGATCGTTCAAAAGATCCAAACAGGTCTGCTATGACTAAAACTGAGATGAGACGCCAATGTAAACATATTAAAGATAATGCAAAAACTGAATATTCTGTTCTTCAAGAAAAATTAGTGGAAGAACTTACAGGAATTTTGCTCAGGCAGAAACTTCCTTACCCGATTTACGATGCTTCTTCTTCAAAGAGGGATATGATATTAATTTCTTCCAATAGAAGAGTCACTTCAAGCGGCATAAATAAACTTGCCAATAAGTTCAGATACTACGAAATGGAAGATTGTTCTGTAAAAGAACAGATAGACGGAATAATGACAAAATATATTCCTAAGTTTGACAAGATTGAAAATGAGAGAAATGAAGCTATTAAAGCTCTAGAAAACGGACATAATGTCGAATTTGGCGCTATCAAGAGAGTGAAAGTTTATATAGCCACAAAAAGAAAATTACAGGTTGGTGATAAAATGGCAGGACGTCACGGTAATAAGGGGATTGTTGCTAAGATAGTTCCTGTTGAAGATATGCCATTCCTTGCTGATGGTACTCCTGTAGATATTGTTCTTAATCCTCTTGGCGTACCTAGCCGCATGAATGTAGGCCAAATACTTGAAACTCATCTTGGATGGGCTGCCGGGATACTTGGTCTTAAGGTTGCATGTCCTGTATTTGATGGTCCTGGCGAAGAAACAATTATTAATTTTATGAAAAAAGCCAATGAGAAATACGCTGAAGAAAATGGCGAAGATCACCATTGGGGCTTTGTTCTCAAAGATGGGAAATGGGTGTTTGACGGAAAAACCGATCTTTACGATGGCAGAACCGGTAATAGATTTCATCAGAGAGTAACTGTCGGGAAAATGTACATGATGAAGTTAGATCATCTTGTAGCTAATAAAATACACGCAAGATCAGTAGGCCCATATTCACTCGTTACGCAACAGCCTCTTGGCGGCAAAGCTCAGCATGGGGGTCAGCGTTTCGGAGAAATGGAAGTCTGGGCACTCGAAGCATACGGAGCCGCTTATACTCTGCAGGAAATACTTACAGTGAAAAGCGATGACGTCGTGGGTCGTACAAGGATGTATGAATCCATAGTTAAAGGGCAAAACACTCTTGAAGCAGGCCGTCCTGAATCTTTTAATGTGCTTATGAAAGAAATGCAGAGTTTGGGTCTTGATATACAAATAGTCAAAGAAAGCACTCTTTCTTAAATTTAAATAGGAGTTTTACCGTGATAGACAGCAATATAGCAAATAAAAGCATTGATCATGTAGAAGAAAATACTTTTGAGGCGGTGTCAATAAATGTGGCATCTCCTGAAAGGATTCGTTCATGGAGTCATGGGGAAATTAAAAATCCTGAAACCATTAATTATAGAAGTTTTAAACCTGAAAAAGGCGGCTTGTTCTGCGAAAGAATTTTCGGCCCGACTCGCGACTGGGAATGTGGCTGTGGAAAATATAAGCGCATAAAATATAAAGGCGTAGTATGCGACCGGTGCGGGGTTGAAGTGACAGTTTCCAGAGTAAGACGTGAAAGAATGGGGCATATTGAATTGGCTGTACCGGTTTCACATGTATGGTTTTTCAAATGCATGCCGAGCAGGCTTGGTTTGATTCTGGATATGACCGCCCGTGCTCTCGAAAGAGTAATTTACTACGAAGAATGGGTAGTCGTAGAACGTGGTGATACTCCGCTAAATGTTGGTCAGACATTGAGTGAAATAGAGTATCGCGAAGCTCTTGAACTCTACGGAACGGACTCATTCCAAGCAGATATGGGTGCTCCGGCAATCAAAAAGCTGCTTGAGAAGTCAGACCTTGTGCAAATGAAGGAAGAACTAACTTCTCAGATGTTTGCTACTCGCAGTAGAGCTATTAGAAAGAAAATTGCAAAACGTTTAAGACTTATTGAAGGGTTTGCAAATAGCGGCGCAAGACCGGAATGGATGATACTTGAAGTACTTCCTGTGATCCCTCCGGAATTAAGGCCTCTTGTTCCTCTCGAAGGCGGAAGGTTTGCTACCTATGATCTTAATGATCTTTATAGAAGGGTTATTTACAGAAATAATCGTTTGAAGAATTTACTTCAACTCAAAACTCCTGAAGTAATCATCAGAAATGAAAAGAGAATGCTCCAGGAAGCGGTAGATGCTTTGCTTGATAACGGCAGGCATGGCAGAGCTATTACAGGTGCGGGAAATCGTCCTTTGAAATCTTTAAGCGACATGCTCAAGGGTAAAGGTGGCCGTTTCAGACAGAACCTGCTTGGGAAACGCGTAGACTATTCGGGTCGCTCAGTTATTGTTGTAGGGCCCGAGCTTAATCTCGACCAATGCGGACTTCCAAAAAAAATGGCTCTTACGCTTTTTGAACCGTTCATTATTCGTCATCTGAAGGATCGTGGATATGTTCACACTGTAAGAAGCGCTAAAAAAATGATTGAACGAGGCGATGAGATAGTTTGGGACATCCTTGAAGAAGTGACAAAAGGGCATCCTGTGCTTCTGAATCGTGCTCCTACTCTTCACAGATTAAGTATACAGGCTTTTAATCCAGTGCTGATTGAAGGTTCAGCAATAAGAATCCATCCGCTGGTATGTACCGCATATAACGCAGATTTCGACGGCGATCAAATGGCTGTTCATATTCCATTGTCAACATCTGCTCAGCTCGAAAGTAAACTTTTAATGTTGTCCCCGAATAATATATTTTCTCCTTCAAACGGAAAACCAATTACAACACCATCGCAAGACATTACTCTTGGAGTTTACTATTTGACTACTACGTTGGATAGCGAAAAGAATAACAATCCGAAATTGTATTCAGGATATTTTGAACTTTTAGCTGCTTACGATGAAAAAAGAATTAAGATTCACGATTTGGTCAAAATACCTAATCCTGATTATGGAAAGGATACTATTTGGGGCGATAAGAAGTCAAAATATATCGTAACTACACTTGGCAGATGTATATTCAATGAAATATGGAATGATGAGATGGGGTTTTTTAATGCGTCTACGAACAAGAAGATTTTGAACAAACTTGTAAGTGACTATTACATTAAGATGGGGCATATTAAAACAATAAAGATGCTTGATGCGCTTAAGGCTCTCGGTTATGAATATGCGACGAAATCAGGCTTCTCAATTTCTATAGCGGACTTGAAAGTTCCTAAGTCTAAACCTGTAGAAATTGAAGCTGCGGGGAAAGAAATCGAAAAAATTGAAAAGCAGTACCATAAGGGAATGATTACCAGTGACGAACGTATTAATAAGATTATTGATACTTGGAGCAAAGCTTCTAATAACGTTGCGGAAGAACTTATTGTTACTCTTAAACGAGGTACCGTAAAAGAAGGAGAAATTAATCCTGTTTATGCAATGCTTGATTCAGGTGCCAGAGGCAGCAGAGACCAGATAAGGCAGCTTGCAGGTATGCGCGGACTAATGGCAAAACCTTCTGGAGAAATCATTGAAAGACCGATTGTTTCAAACTTCAGGGAAGGTTTGAAAGTTCTCGAATACTTCACTAGTACCCATGGTGCGAGGAAGGGCCTTGCTGATACGGCTCTTAAAACTGCTGATTCCGGTTATATGACCAGAAAGCTTGTAGACGTATCTCAAGACGTTATTTGCACAGAAGAAGATTGCGGTACAACAAATTCAATAGTTGTAAGCGCGATCAAGGATGCCGGCGAAGAGATTGTTTCAATCAAGAACAGAATTGTCGGCAGATTTTGCGCCAAAGATGTTCCGGGCGGAGGTAAAGGGAAATATTTCGTAAAAGCCAATGAATACATTACCGAAGAAATAGCCTCTGCTATTAATAAGAGCAACGTAAAAGAGGTCTTTATACGCTCTCCTCTTACGTGTGAAACAGAGTTTGGCATGTGCGTTAAGTGTTATGGAAAAAATCTGGCCTCGAACAGACTCGCAGAGGTTGGCGATGCGGTAGGGATTATTGCAGCTCAATCAATCGGTGAACCTGGAACCCAGCTGACAATGCGTACATTCCACGTTGGAGGTACTGCTTCATCAGGATTACAGCAGAATGAAATAAAAGTCAGAAATTCCGGCTGGATTCATTATGGAGACAATGTCAGATTTATCGAAGATAAAGAAGGGACTATGAAGGTTGTTAAAGCTGGTACTGTAAGTGTTAAAGATCAGGATAAAACAACTCTGGAAAAATATGAGTTGCCTATCGGAGCTATTGTATTTTGCAAAGAAAAAACTGCTGTTAACGAAGATGATCTTGTAGCAAAATGGGATCCTTTTAATATTCCGATTTTCTCTGAAGTTTCGGGCAGGGTTGAATTCAGAGACCTTATTGATGGAATTACGCTGAGCCGTGAAGTAAGATCAAGCGGAATTGAAGAAGTTATGGTTATGGAGCATAGGGAAGATTTGCATCCGCAAATTATCATTTTTAATGCTAATAACGAAATACTTGATCATCATCCTCTCCCGTCTGGTGCTCATATCATGGTAAAAGAAAATGATATGGTTGATACTGGTAGCGTGTTGGCAAGGCTCCCAAGACAGCTTTCAAAAACTAAGGATATTACCGGGGGACTTCCGCGCGTAGCTGAATTGTTTGAGGCAAGAAAGCCAAAAGAACTAGCTGAAATAGCCAGAATGTCAGGACGCGTAGAAATCGGACGGATGGGCAGAGGTAAGATACAGCTCATCATTCACGATATAGAAGATGCAACGCTTGTTGAAGAGCATTCAATTCCTTCTAATAAACATTTGACTGTAAGAAAAGGCGATATAGTTAAGAAAGGGCAGAAACTTACGGATGGATCTATTGACCCTCATGACCTTCTTGAAATCTGCGGGCCTCAGGAGCTCCAGAAATACCTCGTTAATGAAGTACAGCTTGTTTATCGTGCACAGGGCGTAGAAATAAATGACAAGCACATTGAAATTATAGTTAGACAAATGCTTCAAAAAGTAAGAGTCATCGAATCAGGTACCTCCCAATATTTGCCTGGCGAACAGATAGATAAGCGTAATTTCTTGAAAGAAAATAAAAAAATTATGCGAAATGGAGGTATTGCAGCTGAAGCTGATCCTGTACTTCTTGGTATAACTAAAGCTTCTCTTGAAACTGAAAGTTTCATTTCAGCTGCTTCTTTCCAGGATACAACAAGAATTCTTACAGATGCTGCAATACTTGGCAAAGTTGACCAGCTTAAGGGATTTAAGGAAAATGTGATAACAGGGCATCTGATACCTGCTGGTACAGGAAGTGCCAATTACTCACATTTATCTGTTAAGAAACTTGGAACGGAAATAGAACCTGAATTCATTTCTTCTGAAGAAGGAAAGACTAAATTAACCGTTGAGCAGACGGAAGCCAAGGCAAAAGCTGAAGAAATTCTAGCTATTGATAAAGAAAATTAAAAAAAAATTTGTATAACGGTAAAAGAATTATAGATTAAACGCTCTTTAATTGTAAAAATAAATTTTAAGGTGAAAAAACATGCCTACAATTAATCAACTGGTTAAAAATGGCAGAACCAGGAAGTTCAAAAAAGTCAAAGCCCGTGCTTTAAAAGGTTGTCCGCAACGTAGAGGTATTTGCACTCAGGTAACAACTAGAACTCCTAAGAAGCCTAACTCAGCTCTGAGAAAAATTGCCAGAGTTCGCCTCACTAATGGAGAGGAAGTTACAGCTTACATAGGAGGAGAAGGACATAATCTTCAAGAGCACTCTGTAGTGCTTGTGAAGGGGGGAAGAGTGAGAGACCTTCCAGGTGTGCGCTATCATATTGTTCGCGGCGCCCTTGACAGCCTCGGAGTAGAAAAACGCAGGCGCGGCCGTTCAAAATACGGTGCTAAAAAACCTAAACCGTAAAATTGAAGTGTTATCGCTTAAAATCTGTTGTCAGAAAAAGTGTCGATGGATTTTGCTGTATAAAAGAGGATATTGAATTTAACAAATATTTGAAGGTTAAAAAAGAATGAGAAGACATAGATCTGAAAAAAGGGAAATTATTCCCGATCTGATATATAATAGTGAATTAGTTTCTCGCCTAATTCATACTATTATGGAACGTGGGAAGAAGGCTGTTGCTCAAGGTATTGTTTACAGAGCTTTAGAAGAGATCAAGAAGAAAAGAAAGGACATGGAGCCGCTTGAGGTTTTTGTTCAGGCTTTAGAAAATGCAAAACCTAAACTTGAAGTAAAAAGCCGCCGTATTGGTGGAGCTACATATCAAGTTCCAGTAGAAATCAATAATGAAAGGCAAGATTGTCTTGCTCTTAAATGGATTTCAACCTATGCGAAAGCTAGAAAAGGGGTACCGATGAGTAGAGGTTTAGCTGCTGAAATTCTTGACGCTTTTGACAATACTGGTTCAACAATTAAGAAAAAAGATGATATGCACAAAATGGCTCAGGCTAATAAAGCTTTTGCCCACTTCAGATGGTAAGTTCCACAAACTATGAACCACGAACCACTAACTAATTTCACATGGTCAAAGTATTAGGGAAAAAAAATTATAACGAATCAGCAGGCAGACAATTTCCACTGCCGAATGTACGCAATATTGGTATTATAGCACATATTGATGCTGGCAAAACTACTACGAGCGAAAGAATCCTTTATTATACTGGAGTAAACTACAAAATGGGAGAGGTTCACGAAGGTACAGCTACAATGGACTGGATGGTTCAGGAGCAGGAAAGAGGAATTACAATTACTTCAGCTGCAACTACGTGTGAGTGGAAAAATCACAGAATAAATATAATCGACACTCCGGGACATGTGGACTTTACCGCGGAAGTTGAGAGATCATTACGCGTGCTTGATGGTGCTGTAACCGTGTTTTGTGCAGTTGGAGGTGTTCAGCCTCAAACTGAGACAGTCTGGAGACAGGCAAGAAAATATGAAATACCTATTGTTGCTTTTGTCAACAAGATGGACAGGATAGGAGCCAACTTTGAAAAAGTTGTGCAGGAGATGAGAACTAAGCTTAATGCGACTGCTGTTCCTATTCAAGTTCCTATAGGTTCTGAAGCACAATTTAGTGGAATGATAGACATTATTGAAGGCAGGACTTACTATTTTGATGGTGGTGAGCTTGGGTCAGTTGTCAGAGAAGAGGCTGGATTTGATCCTAAATATAAAGAAAAAGTGGAAGAATATCGTTCATACCTTATTGAATGCCTTGCTGAATTTAATGAAAAAATAATGGAGCTGTTCCTGAACAACAAAGAACCTGATGTTTCTATGATAAAACAGGCGCTTAGAGAAGCTGTTATAGGCGGAGATATTGTTCCTGTTATTTGTGGTACTGCTTTTAAAAATAAAGGTGTTCAGTTGCTTTTGGATTCTGTTGTTAACTATCTTCCATCACCGGTGGATGTATGGAGTATTGAAGGGATAGATCCTGTCACTGAAGAGAAAAAATCTGTTCATGTAGGAGATAATGAGCCATTTTCAGCTTTGGCTTTTAAAATTATGAATGATCCTTATGTTGGTAAGCTTACTTTCTTTAGAGTTTACTCAGGAACGGCTACAAGCGGCATGACTATATATAATCCTCGTACCCGAAAGAATGAAAGATTTGGCCGTCTTATGCAGATGCATGCTAATTCGAGAGAAGAGCGCGAAAGTATTTACAGTGGAGACATTGCTGCGGCCGTAGGTCTTAAAGATGTTACTACTGGTGATACAATGTGTCTGGATAGTAATAAAATAGCTCTTGAGTCTATGAATTTTCCGGAACCTGTTATGTCCATCGCTGTTGAACCTAAGACATCCGGAGACAGAGATAAACTTTTTATAGCGCTTGGTGCTCTTTCTGATGAAGATCCGACATTTATTGTCAAAAGCGATGAAGAAACAGGACAGACTGTTATTTCAGGTATGGGAGAGTTGCATCTTGAGATTATTATGGACAGGCTTGTCAGAGAGTTCAAAGTTGAAGCTAACTCCGGGAAACCTCAGGTTGCTTACAGAGAAACTGTTCTAAAGAAGGCCGATGCTGATACAAAATTTGTCAGACAGTCCGGTGGTAAAGGACAATATGGCCATGTTATACTTGAGATGATTCCACTCGAACGTGGTGCGGGTATTGTTATAGAAAATAAAGTAACTGGCGGAAATATTCCTAAAGAGTACATTAAACCTATAGAAAAAGGAATTCAGGAGGCTGCTAAAGGTGGAGTTCTTGCAGGCTATCCTCTGACAGATTTTCATGTTAATATTCTTGATGGTTCTTACCATCCGGTTGATTCTTCTGAAATGGCGTTTAAAATTGCAGGGTCAATGGCAGTTAAACAAGCCGCAAAAAAGGCAGACCTTGTTATTATTGAACCTGTAATGAAAATGGAAATAATTACGCCCGAAGAATACATGGGAGATATTATAGGAGATGTTTCCAGCAGACGCGGCAGTATTGTCGAACTTGATGCTGGCAATCATGAAACGAAAATTATGGCTCATGTGCCACTGGCAGAAATGTTCGGATACTCTACCAGCATACGTTCTATTTCTAAAGGCAGAGCCTCATACTCTATGGAACCATCTCACTTTACAAGAGTTCCTACTAATATACAGCAACAAATATTGGAGAATAATAAATGAGCGCAAAAGAAAACCAAAAACAACGCATAAGGATTCGTTTGCAGGCTTTTGATCACAGAGTTCTGGACAAATCTGTAAAGGATATTGTTAATACTGCAAAAAGGACAGGCGCAATAGTTGCAGGACCTGTTCCTTTGCCTACAAAGATTGAGAGAATTACGGTTAATCGCTCTCCTCATGTTGACAAGAAATCTATGGACCAGTTTGAAACCAGAACACATAAAAGATTAATGGATATAGTTAATCCGACAGCAAAAACTGTTGATGAATTAAAGAAATTGAACCTGCCTTCTGGAGTTGATATCTCCATTAAAGTAGGATTTTAAATTAATTATTAATTGTTAATTAATGTAACCGGCACCAATGCTCATAAGAGGTATGTGCCATAGGAGAAAAAAATGAAAGGTCTAATCGGGAAGAAGCTCGGTATGACACAGTTTTATGACGAAACGGGAAGGATTACTCCTGTTACTGTTATTCAGGCTGGTCCATGTACCGTTATCAGCCAGATGACTGAAGAAAACAATGGCTATTCAGCTGTACAGCTTGGCTTCGGTGAAAGAAAGGCTAAAAATGTTAGCAAGGCGGTAAGAGGTCACTGCGCAAAAAGTGGGAAATCGGAGAATCCACCTGGTGTAATTCGTGAGTTTCGTATAGAAAAAGATAAACAATTTGAACCGAGCTCTGTGTTCACGGTAGAACAATTTAAAGAAAATGATTTTATTGATGTGTGTGGAACAACAAAAGGTCGCGGCTTTCAGGGCGTTGTAAAACGTTATAAATTTGGAGGCGGTCGTGCTTCTCACGGAGGAGGCTGGACTAGAAGACCTGGTTCTTCCGGACAGCGTACCTGGCCTGCTAAAGTTGATAAAAATAAAAGACGTCCGGGACATATGGGTAATGTAACTCGTACAGTCCAAAACCTTCAGGTTATGCACATAAACAGGGAAGATAATCTCCTTTATGTAAAAGGAGCTATCCCTGGACCAACAGGCGGAGTTGTGATTATTCGCTCTGCAAGAAAGAAAGTTTCCGCTTAAGAGGTAATGAATATGAATAAAGTTCAGATATTGAATAAAGATGGCAGCTCAGTCGGAGAATTTATAGTTCAGGATCAATGGGTCGAACTGGAAAAAGGCGAACAGGCTGTACAAGATGTTGTAGTTGCTTATCGTGCCGGGCTTAGAGCCGGAACCGCATCTACAAAAACTCGCGCAATGGTTAGAGGTGGCGGCGCTAAGCCGTGGAGACAAAAAGGTACTGGCAGAGCTAGAGCCGGTTCGTCAAGAAGCCCTATATGGGTCAGCGGAGGTATTGCTTTCGGTCCTCATCCGCGTGATTTTTCTAAAAAAGTAAATAAGAAAGTCAAAAAGCTTGCTCTTAAGAGAGTTTTTTCTGAGAAACTTAAAACATCTAATGTCCATCTGATTGACAGACTTGATATTGCAGATTATAAGACGAAGAGTTTTGTTGCATTGCTTAATAAGCTTGGACTTAAGAACAAAATCCTTGTACTGGTAAAAGATTTTACTGATAATATATTGAAGGCTAGTTCAAACCTTCCTAATGTGTTACTGACTAAGGTTGATTCAGTAAACGTTTATCAGATGCTTTTATGTGATGATGTTCTCTTCACTGAAGAAGCTATTAAAGACTTTGTCTCAAAACTGTAATTCAGAGAAAGAGGGAATTAAAAATGTTTAATCCATATTCAGTAATAAAAACAATACTTGTCAGCGAAAAGAGCCTGGCTCAAAAAGATGCCAACAAGTATGTATTCGAAATTTATAAGGATGCTACAAAAATAGATGTAGCTCGTGCTGTTGAAAATATATACAATGTGAAGGTTAAAGGAGTAAATATCCTTAACCGTCCTGGCAAGCCGAAAAGAATGGGTAGAAGATCCATCAAACAGGGCTATACCTCTAATGAGAAGCGAGCCATTGTCACTTTGTCTGAAGGCAGCATTGAAATAGTTTAAAAAGGATAGGTGATATTATGGCTCTTAAGAAATTCGCTCCATTAACTCCCAGTTTGCGCCATATGACGGTGCTTGACTATTCGGAACTTACTGCTAGAAAACCTGAAAAGTCTCTTGTCAGAGGAAAAAGAAGTACTGGTGGAAGGAATAGTTCTGGTCATATAACCACCAGATTTAGGGGTAGTAGTAACAAGAGGAAATATCGTATTGTAGATTTTAAAAGAGATAAGTTCAATATTCCAGGAACTGTAAAAACAATAGAATATGATCCGAATCGGAGCGCAAATATTGCTCTTGTATCTTATGCCGACGGTGAGAGAAGGTATGTTCTTGCTCCTGTAGGCCTTACAGTAGGCGCAGTAATAATGAGCGGCGATAACGCTGAAATTAAGCCTGGAAATGCTAAAAAACTTAAACAGATTCCAGTAGGTGTAGAAATCCATAACATAGAAATCACGCCTGGATCAGGAGCTAAACTTGTTCGTTCTGCCGGGCAGGTTGCTACTCTTCGCGCTAAAGAAGATGAATACGCTATGATAAAAATGCCGAGCGGTGAAGTTCGTAAAATCCATGTGGACTGCCTGGCTACAATAGGGCAGGTCGGTAATATGGAAAAAATGAATGTATCGCTTGGAAAAGCCGGGAAGAAACGTTATATCGGGAAAAGACCTCATGTAAGAGGGGTTGCTATGAATCCGGTAGACCATCCGATGGGCGGAGGAGAAGGAAGGACCAGTGGTGGCGGACATCCGGTGTCTCCATGGGGACAGCTTGCTAAGGGCAAAAAGACTAGAAAGAAAAAGAAAACTACCAGTAGGTTTATTGTTGAACGGAGGAAAAAATAATGGCTAGGTCAGTAAAAAAAGGGCCGTTTGTCGATTCTCACATTCTTAAAAAGGTTGAAAAAATGAGCAGGGGAGTCCAGAAAAAGCCTATAAAAACATGGTCAAGAAGGTCTGTTATTCTTCCTGATTTTGTAGGACACACTTTTAGTGTTCACAACGGCAAGAGCTTTATATCAGTATTCGTTACTGAAAATATGATTGGACACAGGCTTGGAGAATTTGCTTTAACACGTCAGTTTAAACAACACGGCGTTGTAAGCGGCAAGTAATTAAATTTATGATTTCGGATTGCTGATTTTTGATTGTAATTAGTTTCAATCAGAAATCAACAATGTTAAATCCGGGATAGTTATTAAGAGATTAATATGCTTGGTATAGAAGAAATCGCTTATTATGTACCAGAAAGACGGGTATCTAACTACAACAGAAAAGAAAAGTTTAACATAACTGATGAGTTTATTAAAGAAAAAATAGGCGTAGAGCAAATAGCAGTAAAAGCCGATAATGAAAATACTACGGATTTATGCCTTAGAGCTTATGATAAACTTAAAGAGAAAATACAAATTTCTTCCGATGAAATTGATTTGTTGGTAGTAGTAACTCAAAACCCGGACTATTCTCTTCCTCAAACATCTGCAATCTTTCAGGGGAAAATGGGATTAAAAACCAGCTGCGCCTCTTTTGATATATCTCTTGGTTGTTCGGGATTCGTTTATGGCTTATCTATAGTCCAATCTTTTATGGCTGCTAATAAAATGAAAAAAGGGTTGCTGTTTACTGCAGATCCTTACTCAAAAATAATTGATACTGACGATAAAAATACATCTCTGATTTTTGGCGATGGCAGCGCAGTCACATTAATATCTGAAAATCCGATATTTGTTACAGAAGATATCTCTTACGGAACTTCCGGAGTAGATTACAAGGACCTGATCTGTGAAAATGGAGTGTTATATATGAACGGCAGAGGAATAGCTAATTTTGCCATTAAAGAAGTACCGCCTGATATATTGAATTTGCTTTCCCGTAATAACCTTACTATAAGGGACATAGATAAATATCTTATTCACCAGGGCAGCAGATTTATAGTCAGTTCTATTGCGAAAAAACTTGACGTCGAAGAAGAGAAAGTTCCGTATGATATTTATGACTATGGCAATACTGTATCATCTTCAATTCCTATCCTTCTTGAAAAAATTTTAAAAGATAAATCAGTAAAACGTGTCATAGCTAGTGGTTTTGGTGTTGGCCTTTCCTGGGCAAATGCGATATTAACAAGAGTCAGATAAATGAAATATGCAACTTTGAAGCCTTATATTTATATAACTATTGCTGGATTATTTTTGCTTTTTGAAATGGGCATTCAGGTTTCTGTAAGTGTAATTACTCCGCAATTGATGTCAGATTTTCGTATTACTGCCGCTGGTATAGGTTTTATAAGTTCATTTTTCTTTTATTCTTATACAATTATGCAAATACCAAGCGGCATACTCTTTGATTGTATTAGCTCAAAAAAATTAATAGGTGCGAGTTTTGTTTTGTGTACTCTCGGGACTTTTCTTTTTGCAATTTCTGGTGGGATATTTTTAGCTTCTACTGGAAGGTTTCTCATGGGCTTTGGTTCTGCATTTGCATTTGTTTCCGTTTTATATACAGCATCGCAATGGTTTCTGCACAGGTATTTTGCGGTAATAACGGGATTGGGCATGGTTATGGCTTCTCTAGGAGCTATGTGCGGACAAATGCCTCTAGCGTACCTTGTGAATTTGGCAGGATGGAGAAAATCATTATTTATCCTTGCTGCTGTAGGTATGATTCTATCCATTTTATCATTTGCTTTAATAGAAGATAGGGTTGGCAAGAAATCCTTTACCCGGAGAAATTTTTATGCTATTATTCAAGAACTTTTATTAATTCTAAAAAAGAAACAAACGTGGTTTATAGCAATATTTGCTTTTGCTATCTGGTCACCCATAACCGGATTTGCATCACTATGGGGAGTTCCTTTTATAGAAAAAGCATACTCTATGAGTGTTGAAAAAGCTGCGTTTTCATGTTCTCTAATTTGGATAGGCGTGGCTCTTGGGAGCTTGTTTTTTGGCTGGTGGTCTGAAAAGACAAGGAAGCGAAATCTGCCTCTCAGATTTGGCTCCATTCTGGGAGTTGTAAGCAGCATATTGGTTATCTATTTTTCTGTTAATCACTTCCTATTGAATATATTGCTGATATGTTTTGGTATAGCAGCAGGTGGACAGGCATTGATTTTTGCTGTTATGAAGGATGTAACGGACAAACATCTCATAGGTACAGGAATAGGGCTGATAAATATGGCGGTAGTTGCCAGCGGTTTTGTTTTTCAGCCGGTAATAGGAATTCTGTTGAAAATTCTGCATCCTGTACATGAAAATGTAGAACATGTATCTTATACGCTGGGAGATTATCGTATTGCGCTTGTCGTAATACCTCTGATATTTCTTATAAGTCTTCTCGTTTCTCTGTTTTTTATCAAAGAGACATATCGTTCAATCTATCGGTTTAAATAGCATTATATTTTACGCTTAGTACTTCTCAAAAAACAAGTTAAATCAAAAACCTTCGGAATTTTATGGTAAGAAAGTTAAAGGATATAAAAAGGACGATTCATTTTGTAGGGATTGGCGGGATTGGGATGAGCGGGCTCGCTCAATTGTATCGCCGGGCAGGGTTTGATGTTTCCGGAAGCGACAGAGCTTTAAACAATCCAGAAAATGCAGAGCTTTTTATTAAACTGAAAAAACAGGGGATAAAGATTTTTCCTCAGGATGGATCATTTGCTGAAAAACACCAGACAGAGATAATAGTTTTTTCAACCGCAATAGAAAATGACAATCCCGATTTTAGCGCCGGAAAAGAAATAGAAAAATGGCACAGAGCAGAAGCACTCTCAAATATTGTAGACTTTCTGAGAAACAAGATTTCGGTTGCTGTAACCGGAAGCTGCGGAAAAACTACTGTTACCGCCTGGATTGCCGAAACTATGGTTCTGCTTGGACTTGATCCTGTTGTACTTAACGGGGGCATGATAAATTCTTTTATAGATGAAACATATACAGGTAATTTCCGTCCTGGCAAAGGCAATTTCTTTGTTTATGAAGCAGATGAGAGCGATAAGAGCCTTGTTGCTTTTCATCCGGATTATTCGGTCGTTCTAAATATTGGTACGGATCATTATCCTAAAGAGGAACTGATTGAGATTTTTGAAACATTCCTGAAAAATACGAAAAAAGGCGTGGTAATTGAAAAAACTCTGTTTGGCATGCTCAATCCCGAATCTTACAGACATTTGAATATAAGTATTGTCTCATTTGAAGAGAAAGATTTGAAAGAAGAGGGAAAAATATGGTGGCTTGATTCTTACCAAACAGGAAAAAACCAGGTCGCAAAATGTTCATACGCTGGTGAAGAATTTTCAATAATTCTGCCTACGCCAGGTTACCATAATGCGGCTAATGCTCTTACCGTTACCGCACTTTTGAAGCTGCTACAAGAAGAAAAACCAATTGGTAATATTGTTAAAGCCATAGAACAGTTTAAAGGAGTTCATCGCAGATTTGAATATAAAGGAAAAACTTTTTCCGGGGCTTCTGTCATAGATGACTACGCACATAACGTCGAAAAAATAGTTTCATGCATTAAAACAGGACAGGAGATTTCCAGAGGAAAAATTTTCGCGGTCTTCCAGCCGCACGGATACGGCCCACTCAGGTTTATGAGAGAATGTCTTTTCACTGAACTTGAAAAAGTCCTGCGAAAAGATGACAAGTTTATTCTTCTGTCCGTGTTCTACGCGGGCGGGACCAGCTCGTTCTCTCCGAAATCGTCCGAAGTTAATGATGAATATGCTCAGAAAAGCACAGTTGAAAATAGATACTGGTATTTTGACAATAAAAAACTTGCCGAATCCTTCCTGTCAAAAGAAGCCGGAAAATATGATTTGATTATTATAATGGGCGCAAGAGATTCTTCCCTCGCTATTTGGGCTGAAGAGCTGACAGAATAAGACACTACCTACTTCTCACCAAGCCTGAGATGGCGTCCTGGCTTTCCTGATTTTGTGAACGGTTTGTTATACTATCTAATATTAAATTTGCGGCGGAATTGGGGGTTATTTTGCCTTCTTGAAGGGCATGTTTTGCTTCGCTTATTGCCTTTTTTACTGCCGGCATGGAGAATATATAATTTTTAAGATTTGCATCTAACATTGCCCACATCCAGTTTATTTCTTGTTCTTTCCTTTTTTTAATAAGTTCTCCGCTTTGTTCGAAAATCTCTTTGTGCTTCAATATTGTTTTCCATATCTCGTCTATTCCTCTTTTTTCTAAGGCGCTGCATGTGAGAACAGGCGGCATCCAATTTTTAGATATCGGAGTAAGTATGTGCATTGCATTTTCGTAAACTTTTTTTGCGAGCAGTGCTTTTTCTATTTCTTTTGAGTCGGCCTTATTTATGGCAATGGCATCGGCTAGTTCAAGTACACCCTTTTTGATGCCCTGTAATTCATCTCCGGCATTAGGCAGCATGAGCACGAGAAAAAAATCCACCATAGAAGCGGCAGTAACCTCTGATTGTCCTACACCAATGGTTTCAATAATAATTACGTCAAATCCGGCAGCTTCGCAAAGCAGCATCGTTTCTCTGGTTTTTTGAGCTACTCCGCCCAGGTGAGAGGATGATGGTGAAGGGCGGATAAACGCGTTCGGCGAAACAGATAACTTTTCCATTCTTGTTTTATCAGCTAAAATTGAACCTCCGCTTACAGTGCTGCTGGGATCGATGGCAAGTACAGCAACTTTATGTCTATTTTCGATAAGATAACAGCCTAATGTCTCAATGAAGGTACTTTTCCCGGCTCCAGGAACCCCGGTTATCCCAACACGAATGGACTTGCCTGTGTGAGGAATTAATTTATTTAAAAATTCACCAGCAATTTTCTGATGTTCAGATTTTGTGCTCTCTACAAGTGTTATGGCACGGGAAAGCGCTAACCTGTTACCATTTAAAATTTCACTACTGTATTCTTCCGCTGTTTTATATCGCATGTTATTTTATCAATTCAAGAAAAATGGCAGAATATAGTATAATATTGCACTTTGATCATAAATAAAAGTATAGCTTGTAATCCTATTACTGTAATTGCAAATGAAGCCATAAGAAAACAGCGATAAAGATGTCTCCTGCGTTTTTCATTTATAGATTCATTATTAGCCTGTATTTTGGCGAGTTCTTTTGTGATTTTATAAAATATAACATTCTTACTTTTTTGCTTTTTCCCCCTGTTTTTCAGGTGCTGATACTTATATTTTCTCAGCCACCCCTTCATAAAGTGCATACCCTTGTATTGTTCTTTTCTTGGTAAAATAAATAAAATGGCAAAAACTACACTGCATCCTAAACACAAGTATGATATAAAAGTAAACAGGTAATACAAGAATACATCGATTCTAGTAAATACTTGATTTAAAATATCAATTCGTCCCAAATTATAAGTTAGTACTCCGAGTAGTGGCAAAAGAATAAGCACAACGCCTGCTCTCTGATATAGTTGATCAGTTTCCATTATGTCAAGCCTATGCTGATTGTAACAATAGTTTATAAAACCTTTTACTTATCTTTATTTTTATTTTGGAACTCATATCCTAAATCTTTCTAGATTTTTTGGGTTTCTAAGTAATTTTGTATAATCATGGAAAGGATCACTCTATTATTTTTTGATTTTTAATTCACCTTTATTTTTCCAATGTTATATAGATTGACTGTTCTGTAATTCATTATTACTTAACCATTATGTTTGTCAATAGGAAATGCTAATATATTCATTCTGCAGATTCTCCCAGATAATCTAAATACTCATGCAGGCTGAGTTCTTGCTGGATAGGAATTTCGTTATTAACAGGTTTAAAGTTGAAATTTTAAGAAAAAGAAAGAATTTATAATTGACAATATGTAGTTGTATGTCTAAAGTATTGCCTTTGTATATCACAATGATATACTATTATTTTTAGAGGAGCAAGAGAATTTATGAAAACAGCAATACAAGTAAAAACCGACAAACAATTAAAGATTGACGCCGAAAACATATTCCATCAACTTGGAATATCTATGTCTGCAGCGGTTAATATATTCTTTAAAGCTGTCACTGAACATAATGGGATACCGTTTGAACTAAAACTCAGTAGGCCAAACAAGCAAACCGCCGCTGTTTTAAACGATATAAATGCCAAAAAAAATATTAAAAAGTTCAGTACTATTGATTCACTTATGAACGATTTAGATTCATAACAGAATGGATATCTTTCGTCATTCACAATTCAAAAAAGACTATAAAAAATTTACTAAGTCAGGATATCGAATAAAGGAAAGAACTGACCTGCTTAAATATATTCTTAATGAATTAATACAAGGATATACTCTTGATCGAATTTTTAATGATCATCCGTTAACGGGTAAATGGCGTGATTTTAGAGAATGCCATATAGAACCTGATTTTTTGCTGATTTACAAAATAAATAAGCATTTAAAGATAATTGAACTTGCTAGGATTGCCTCACATTCAGAATTATTTGATTAAAAACTGCGACATCGCCAGCTTCTCTAAAATACGGGGGGCTATCTTTAGATTCAAAATAATTTCGCAGGCAATTTACCCAGCCGCCTTTATCTGGATCATATGCACCCCAAGTTATGCTGTCACCGAAAATTAATATGTTCATTAAATTAATATGTTCATTTTTTTATTCACCCAGGAAAACAGGTTTTCTTTTTTCTTTAAATGAACGAATTCCTTCAGAATAATCATGGCTGTCATAAACTTCGCGGCGTAACCCTTCTATTCGTTCAAAGGCTATAGGTGTGAGAGATGCTTCGGCATCAGAAAGTATGCGGAATTGTTCCTTAATTACGGAAATTGCAAGCGGAGAATTTACGCAAATTTGTTGAGCTGCTTCTAAAGCCTTGGCTTCTACTTCATTTGATTCAAGTACTTGATTTACAATTCCCCATTTTTCAGCTTTTTCAGCACCTATGGGTTTTGCGGTAAAGAACATTTCTTTTGCCATATTTAATCCTATACGGTTGATAAAGTGTAATATCCCGGAGATATTGTAAGGAATACCTATTTTTGCCGGGGTTATGGCAAATGTAGAAGTTTTATCCGCGTATACAAGATCACAAGTCATTATAAGGTCGCAAGCACCGCCCCATACACTTCCTTTTACTGCTGCTATTACAGGACCGGGATACTCCCTTACTTTTCTTAATAATCTTTCAAGCGGATCGTAGTATCCTAAAGGGTCGCGATGGCCTTCTGGTAATTCATTTATATCATGTCCAGCCGACCATACATTTTGTTTATTGGGTTCAGCTTTGATGAGTACTGTTAATACTTTTTTTGTTCTGCATTCTTTCAAAAAAGCTACACATTCTTCTATAAGCAATTTGCTGAGTGCATTTAATTTTTTTTCATTGTTTAAAGATAAGATAGCAATTTTTTTATTTATTTTAGTTTTTATAAGAACCATAATCCATATCTCCTCAAGGTATCAGGTTGTGAATACTTTTTTGTGTACAGCATGAGCCGCTTCCATCATCACTTCTCCCAGTGTTGGATGCGCATGAATAGCTATTCCTATATCTTCTATTGTAGCGCCTAATTTCGTAGCTATTACCGCTTCAGATATAAGGTCTGTTGCGTGCGCGCCTATTATATGTACGCCCAGCACTTTATCGGTTGTTTTTTCTGCTATTATTTTACAAAATCCTGTTGTTTGATTTATTACCATTGCCTTTCCCAGTGCGGAGAAAGGAAATTTCCCTATTTTTATACCAATATTATTTTTTTCACAATACTGCTGAGTTAATCCAATGCTTCCAATTTCAGGGGATGTAAAAATACAACCCGGAACAAATTTGTCGCTGAATCCAGCTGGTTTACCTGTTGCATTTCCAGCAGCACAAATTCCCATAGCGCTGGCCATGTGAGCAAGTTGGATTCTCCCTGTCACATCTCCAACCGCGTAAATATTTGGTACATTGGTTTCGCATCTGGAATTTACGGGAATAAATTTTTTTTCATTAAGGTAAATTCCTGCGTTTTGTGTCTCAAGACCTTCTGTTACAGGGATTCTGCCTATTGAAACCAACATATATTGAGCTCTGCTCTCTTTTTTCTCAATCAAGCATGAAACAAAATCATCTGATGAATTTATGTTTTCGAGAAGTTTTCCAGTTAATACTTGTATCTTTCTTTTTTTGAATTCCCTGGCGATTTGTTTTGAAATTTCAACATCCTGTTCCGGCAGCAGTTCTGGCATCATTTCTACTATGGTTACTTCAGTATCCAGTTCTGCAAAAAGCGATGCAAATTCACAGCCTATTACTCCTCCACCGAGAATGATAAGGCTTTTAGGGATTTCTTTTATGTCAAGAATTGCTGTTGAATCAAATATTCTTGGCGATTTTGGTATGAATTCTGGTATTGCGGGTTTTGAACCTGTTGCAATGATTATTTTTTTAGATTCAACAGCTAAAGCTTCTTTTGTTTCGTTTAGCGAAACAGATAAAGTTGTATTTGACTGGAATTTTGCTGTGCCGTTTAAAACGTTTACTCCGGCATTTTTTAATAATCCATTAATACCAGTTCTGAGCTTTTGTACTATATTATCTTTTCTTTGTTGTATCTTTTGCCAATCCGGAGTAATGGCACCTGTTATGCTTATTCCGAATTTATCTGCGTTTCTTGCCAAGCTTAATGTTTCAGCTGAAGCTATTAAAGTTTTTGTAGGAATGCACCCCCAATTGAGGCAGGTTCCACCGAGATATTCTTTTTCAATAAGGAGGGTTTTTGCTCCAGATATTCCTGCTTCTATTGCTGCTACATATCCTCCTGGGCCAGCCCCTATTACGCAAATATCATATTTTTGAATTCCGTTCATAATTCTTTTTAAGATAATTGGAACATCGCATAGTTTAATGTTCGATTTGCCACAGGTGAATAAATGTTGAAAATTTGAGGGAAGATTTTTATATCAAGTTTGGTATTGTAAGTACCATTCCTTCTTTGAGCGCGTTAGGAGTTGGTAGTTGATCCTTATTTGCGTTATAAATTTCTTTCCAATTTTTTCCGGATTTATAAAATATATTAGAAATAGAATTGAGAGTATCGCCTTTTTTAACAGTGTAGGTTTTTTTTGTTCCAGAAGATGTTGGATTAGAAATAACTGAAGATTTAGATTCTTTTTGGGTGCTATTAGCTAGCTTTACTTTTTGCCTGTAGCCCCATTCCAGCAGCTGTTTTGTAAACTTATCTCTTTCTTTTGCTGTTTTAAATCCGGTCACTACTGCGATTAGAACCTTCCCATTTCTATTGCATGTAGCTGTAATACAGAATCCAGCTCGTGATGTAAATCCTGTTTTCATGCCATTTACTCCAGGAAAATCACCGTGAATAAGCCGATTTGTATTGAGGAGATTTAAAGGTTTATTTGAATCAGCCCTGAAAACAATTGATTTCAATTTGTTATTTTCTAGGACAAGCGGATATTTCAGCAGTTTTTCTGCAAGGAAAACCATATCCTGTGCACTAGCCTGATTTTCATCAGATGCTTTCCTTTCCGGTAATCCTCCTGTGTTAGTAAAGGTTGCGCTTAGTCCCAGCTGTTTTGCTTTTTCATTCATTTTTTCAACAAAAGTATTAGCATCTCCGGAAGAAAAGTATTGCGCCAATAAGTATGCTGAATCGTTTGCACTGTGAACGATTACGCTTTTTAGCAATTCCTTAATGGTAAACTGTTCTTTGGGATCTAGCCAAACCCTGCTGCCCCCTATATGACTGGATTCCTTTGTTACCTGTACTATTGTATCCAAGTTGGTTTGGGGATTGTTTTTTAATTCTTCCATTATGAGAAGGATCGTCATCATTTTTGTCATAGAAGCTATAGGTACAAGCTGTTTTGCTTTTTTATGCCATAATACTTCTCTCGAATTCAAATCTACGAGCATCCCTGTTTTTGCCGCTTTGCTGAGAGGTAATGATGCTATATCTCCAGTAATTGCTTTACTGTAATTTAATGGCTGGACTGGCGCATCTGTATCTCTTATTGAAGCTGGTTCTGATTTTCCCAAGTTGCTATTAGTTGCAGGCTTAGGCGCTTTCTGCTCTTCTTTTTCGGATTTTGCTGTAGTCTGTTGAGAAGCTGTATTATTATCGCCTGATGTACTCCATTTGTATATTCCATAGATTATTAAAATCTGAATCAGCAATACAATTGTAAAAGTAAGATATTTTTTCATGTTATTCCTTAGTATTTCAATAATGAACATTATCGCTTATTATTCGTTAGATAAATAAATATAGATTTAAAAATCCTGTTTTCAAAAGTCAATTGTGTCCATATCTAAAAAATATTTTGAGTCTTTTTATATTAAAACCCGATTGCAAAGATAATTGATTTTATTGAATTTTTCGGCAAAATGAATATTTTAGAGCTCATTTTAAAACTCGAAAAATTAGGGTTTATTATACAATGACAGACAAGAATCAATTTACTTTTAATTTGGACAAGAAGAAAAACAGCTTCAAGCAGGCAGTAAATTCAGGCGACTTTGTTGTGTTATTTGAAATAGATCCGCCTTCTGCTGACTGTAATATTTCTGCAGTAGTGTCTAGATATAAGCCTTTCATAGGCGCCATTGATGGGATAAAAGGATTTCATTCAGGCGTGGCTGTAACAGATGGGAAAGTAAATAAAGCTTCTTTTGATGTTTTCGATTTTGCCTCTGAACTGCTTGATGGGGATCGGAGCAGACATGTCCTTTTTGTATCAGGCAGAGGCAGGACTCAAAAAGAGTCAGGTGAATTAATAAAAGCATGTGTTACTGGAGGATTCTGGAATATCGTTCCTGTTTCAGGTAATATTTTTAAAGAAGACAATGAAAGGGAAGTCTATAAGAAAAAATTTGCAGAAAGCATTTCTGTAATAAGCGCCTTAAAAAATGTTGGAGAGGTCAATAAAGTATTGAATTTGGGAGCAGAGGTTAATCCCTTCAAATACTCACAGATATCTTTGCATACTCAGTTTTTTAAGCTGGTAAAAAAACTTTCTGCTGGAGCTAACTTTATTGCTGTTCAGGCTGGCTGGGATGTTCTAAAACAACAGGAGCTCCGCTGGTATTTAGAGGGGCGGGGAGTGTTTGAACCTTGTCTTAGCAGAGTTATCTTGTTAAAACCTGAGATAATCGAACAGATTATCAAGGGATTTTATCAAGGGATTTTTATGTCTCCGGATTTCCTCAGCATATTAAAAAAGGAATCGAAGTTTGGCTTGAGCCAATTTTGGGCTGCGCAGTGGCGAAGATTTGAACTCCAAGTAGCAGGATTAAGATGGATGGGATATAGCGGAATAATTATTTCCGGTGTAGAAAATGAAACTTATGTAAAAACGGCGATTAGCAGAATCAGCAGTGCTCTCGAAGAATTTTCCAGCTTTGAAGATTGGAAGGAGGTTTACCTTAACTTCCTTGCCAGAAGCGAGATGTTCCCATATCCTTATAAGTATTATAAATATAGTAATTTACTAGAAACGCCATTCGCAGATTCTGCCAAGTTAAATTCCGAAGAGAAACCAATGTTTACTAATAGTGAGAAATTCAGATATTACCTTAATAGATTCCAGGCCGAAGGATTATCATTTAGAAAATCTAAGAATGAACGGTTGTCGAAACTTTTTTACTGTTCTCTAAAATCATGTCCCAAAGGAATGGTTCATGGCGTATGTGGAGAAATGAACCATGACGGAACATGCTGCCTTAATCCGTTGAAAGAATGCCTCTATTCCAAAATGTTCAAAATCGCTCTGTGGAAAAACGATTTTGAACCGTTTGAATCTGTTTAACTAATGTTTTATTCATCCTTCATTTCAGATTTGATTGCTAAGATTACTGGATTTAGAAAGTTATGAATATCATTTATTATCTCTGAAAAATTATCAGGTATTTCAGGTGAATCTTGTCTATTTTTAAACGCTTTCCATTGATCTTGTTTGAGTCTGGAAAATTCTTCAGAAAATGCCATTATATTTGCAGGCAAAACAGTGCCACGTTTAGCAAAAGTAGAACTAATTGCTTTTGTAAGCTCTTTGTAATCAAAGGAATATTGTTTTGATAATAGCCACATATCATAAAAATCCTTCATGCGGCTATTGATTTCACGTAACTTAACCATTGTCTCAAATTTTTCAGCTATGCAGCTTTCTTTGCTGTAACAAAAAAGTTTGGGAGAGGGCGCCCCAAGTATGGTTGGTAATGATGATATTGTTGGGTTTGGATAAACGATATCTCCAAAACCAATATCAATTTGAATTTTAACTTTAACTGTATCTAATGAACCTTGAAACTTTATTCTAATGCCTTCATAGTCTGCTTGTTCAGTAATTTTTTCAGAAGTTATCTTATTTTTATCAAACTTCATGCCATCATCTTCAACTTTTATAGACAGAACATCTTTGATTATATTTGATATATTTTTTCCCTGATTATTAGTTTTTCCAAGCATATCTATATCCATTGTAGATCGATATGCATCAGAATTCCAAACTCTAAATAGCAGAGCGCCTTTTAGAATGAATTTATCTGAATAATCGGACATAGACAGTCTATAAAGAAAACGTTCCATGGCATAATATTGAAGCAGTTCATTAAATGAGCGTTTTGTTAACTTGGCTTTATTAAGTAATTTTTGTCTGATAGAAGCTCCGATATTAATCGGTTTGTCTTTACTCATATTGTTGCCTCAATGTATGGTTTTACAATATTTTCTATTCGGCAAATTTTGGCATATATCAGAAGTTTATTGATATTGAATTTGTATCTAATTTTATAGAGCTTTAGAGCTTCTACTGCAATGTCCATTCCAATCTTATTACGGAACTTAAAGCAATCCATTATTGTTTTTTCCGGACAATAGAACTTAACTTTGATCCCATCTATATCATGTTCCTGAATGCCTTCTGAGAAGCTGGCTTCCGAAAATCTATGAACAGAGATAGGAGGGTATTTTATTCGTGGTGTTTCATATCCTTTGGGGAGCGCTATAAATACTTTACGTGGTATCTGAGTTGTAATATTGTAATATGAAAGAGCTGATATTAGACAGATAACAGCATTTGGAATTCTTAGTGCGACAGTTACTATATCAGGTTCAGATATCGGCTTTATTTTTGGTATTCTAAAAATGCCTCTGGACATCTCTTCTATCACTCCTTTATCTCGGAGTACATAAATTGTTCTGGGATGTATTCCCGCGTGAATGGCTTTTTTAGTCTTTATGATGCCATTATGCTGATTAATGATCTTTATAGCCTTTTTTAATGCCGTTATTTTTTTGTTATTCATGGATAATTATACCTATACTTATTGTATATATATAGGTAATATTATCCATAAATGATCGGAAACAACAATGGCATTTTGTTTATTAATGAAAATTTTAGTATCTCGGGGAAATTAATTTTGACAAATCTGATTTTCAAAAGGAATATAGAAGTGATAAGTTATAGAAATCTTAGTAAAATAATCGGAGCATATAGAATATGCAAAATAGAACTGCCTTTATCTATTATTTTCTCGTCTTCCTGGTTGGCTTTTCGATGTCAGCCTTTTGCGAAGTACGTAGAATATCAACTGTTCGTGAACATATAGAAGCCCTGTCTAATGCTGTTAGCAGCGCAAGGGATCAGGTATTAATAACTACCAAAGGGGTAAATCATGATACTCTAGCGGAAGCCGATTTATTTAGGGTAATACCAGCAGCAGTAGCGCGCGGAGTTAGAATATACATTTATGATTATTTGGATGAACCTATAGCAGCAGATATTTTAGAGTTTTTTAAAAAAAATAGGGTTATTTATCAGCAAACTCCCACTCATGCCAAGATACTATCTTATGATAAACGATTTATAGCAATAGGATCTTGTAATTGGTTAAAGTGTGTGGATCGCAGATACCCCGAAAGTTTTTATAGCACTACTATATTTACAGATCACAGAAGAGTACGAGACCTCGCAGATTCCTTATGGGATCAAATTAGAAATTACCAGCATATACACATTCATTACGAGATGGAAGGCTTAAATAGCCGCGGGTATGGATATCCGCCTGTTTCCTATAATATAGGAAACGGATCAGAACTGACGTATATACCAACACTACGCGCCCATCAGGGTTTAATTGATATAATGTTTGCTGCAAAAAGACGCTTAATAATATTTTCTAATTTCCCGAGTGATAACCTTGTAGCAGATTTCAGTAGAAAGGAAATCGGTGATTTATTACGCCGCGGAGTACAGGTAGTTTTTGTATGCAGTGCAACTGCCCCCAAATTGAATGATTTTGAAGATTATTTAGGCAGATTATTCAACTGGCCTAATTTATACCTTTTTAAATTTCCCAATATCCATGTTTTATCTGTTATCGTTGATGATGACTTATATCTAGACGGCTCATTCAACTGGTTATCAGCAGCAAGGGATGAGGATGATCCTTATCATAATCATGAGGCAAGTTTGATGGTCACAGGTATAAGGGGAAGAATTTTAGTAGATGATTTTTTCAATACAGGTATTGGAAAAGTAATTCATCCTTTATTAGAAAGACCAAGTGAAGGACATCTAAAATATATTAGGCAACATAGAGAATAATGGTAAAATAATCCAAATACACAAATAAATATAAATCAGAGTTTAATATTTTTGCAGATAATATCACTGGCCTGATCAAAGTACAGATATCCGCAATGGCCTCCATGATCAAGTATGGTCAGTCTTTCTCCCATAATATGCTCCAACCACTTTTTTTGAATATTGGTAAGGAGAAAATCATTCGCAGTATGTATCATTCTTATTTTTTTATTTGTCCTTAACGTTTCATTTATTGCCGGGAGACTGGAAGCTTTGTTAATATTTTCTAGAGAAAGTCTTTTGCCGATTTCTTTTGAATAGTAAGGTCTTAGTATTAGTAATAAATAGTCACAAAAATCGAACTTATCAATTTCTTTGTACAGAGCTTCCCTAGAAAACCAGGAACTTTTCTGACGAATAACAGGAAGTTTATTATGAGAATTAATGGAATATATCAACTCGATCAGACTTGTATGAAAATTCAGTCCAATAATATATTTTGCTTCATTATCTTCAAGGTCTATTGGAGTCGAAGGATCAAGTTGTTTATCAAGTACCTTTTGATATAAACTGAGGCCTTCGGATATGCTTTCAGTTATTTGTTTATTTGTCATAGAGTATCCGACAGAATAATATTCGTCTAATTTTTTAGCTGCGTACAATAAATTTACGGGGGGGTTAAGGGCAAGATATCTGCTGAAGCTTATGCTATTTTTCAATTTGGATTCAATGTCTGCAATGAAGAGAGTGTGAAGCGCTCCGAGAGAAAATCCAACCAGGATTTTATCGGTTATTCTATCTCTATATTTTTTTTCAAGCTGTTTGAATATTTTACACAAGGCATAATAAATATCTGCGGAGTCTACAGGAGAATACCCTGGCGTTAGAACACTCGATGCAGATTCGCAGAACTCCCAATTAAAAACGTCACTTATTGTTAATACAGAATATCCTTTTAAATAAAACAGTTCTGCTAAAGCTATTACTTTTGCGTTATCATAGAATGATCCGATACCGGGAAGAATGACTATTATAGGAGCCGGTCTGGCCTGTATCCATATTTTGTATTTAAGATCAGGGTGACCTTTATGTATATTTACACTGTAAACCAATCCCAAATCATAAAAATTATTTTTCATGAAGAATTGTTTTTGAGCAAACGAAAAGCTTTCGTTTCCAGGATAGAAAAGAGCAGAACGCAGAGATTCTATATTTGGAGATTCTGCCGGATATCCTACTAAATAGAAAACGGCAGCACTTACATTTATAGAGAAGATTAAAACAAATGATAATAATACTGTTTTTTTGAATGATTTCATTTTTTATCCGTATCTACGTTAGTTGCTGTTTTATATCCGTCAGTCTCCTGATCTTCTTGTTTCAATCTTGTTATAGTAATGGCAACTGATTTTAATGTATTATATGGATCAGCACTGGCATTGTACATTCTTACGTAATCGTCCATAACTAATGTCATCTCGTTAAAAGACAATCCTGTTTTTATCCCCAAGCTGATCCAATTTATCCCTATAACATTCCAAGGCAGTATCCAGGTTATAGGGTCAGCTACCCAGTCTCCCGCAAGCCCAATAGTATCTCTTATAGTAGAACCACCCTGAATCGGAATTACGAAATAAAACCCAGGGCCAATCCCCCAATACGCGAATGTCTGTCCAAAACTGTTGGATTGGGGAGACATATCCAGCCATGTGTATGCCACGTCATAAAATCCGGCTGCTCCAGCTGTTGTATTTACAAAAAATCTGCATAGTTCTATTCCTGATCGTTTAAATCTTGCCTGCAAGAGGCAATTAATAAATCTCCCAGGTACTTCTATATTGTTGTACATTTTTGAAATGCCTTTTCTTCCATATTCAGGAATTACATAGCTATATATCCTCCCTATTGGTCTAAAAATATTTCCAATCATAAAGCTGTTGAATTCAAACATACTCCTGTTGTATCCTTCAAGAGGGTCGGCTATTTCATTAACAGAAAGAATATTGCAGCTTCTTTCTGTAAACGGCATATCGTAGGTTATATTAGAAAAATATATAGATACATCCTGAGGCAGACACGTTTTCTGTTTTACTTCATAGGGGATTGTGAATTTATCAAAAGAAATACCAGACTGAATGCTCGAATAAGAGGCAGAAGATAATAAACAAACAATATTTAAAATAAAAAATAGTTTTTTCATTGATTTATGTGACTAAGTTCAGAGTCGAATATAGCTAAGCAAGTAAAATTGTGCAAATTAAAAAGATTTGATTTTTGAATATATACAACCGCAATACGTCTGGCGATAAAAGTTTTCTTGTTTAGATATTTTCTCCATTCTCTCACTTCCGCCGTTTTTTCGCCAGTTATGGTCCCAAAATATTAACCCGGGATATTTTTCTGCTGCTGCATATCCGCACAGGCAGACCTGTTTAAAATTTTTCCATCTTGAAATACCAAGAGAGGTTGTGAAAACATCAAAATTGTTTTTATTTGCAAAGAGAGCAGTCTTTTCAAGTCTTAGACTGAAACATGCAGTACATCTTTTTCCTCTTTCAGTTTCATGTTCGAAACCTTTTATTTTATTTGCCCATTCGGAATTGTCATAGTCTAAGTCAAAGAAATTAACCGATAACTTATTTGCAAACCTAATAACTTCATTTTTTCTTCTCAAATATTCTTTTTCTGTATTTATATTGGGATTATAGAAAAGTATTGAAAATGTTATACCAGAATCTTTTAGTCTTTTTATTATTTCTCCGGAACATGGAGCGCAGCAGGAATGTAACAAAAGTCTTTTGGTATTGCCAGGTAAAATCAAAACAGGTGTTTCCATATTAAAGTTTCTACGAAACGGTATTTTTTGTAGAGACGCAATATTTTGTCTCTACTTTACAATGTTTTTTTGCTATCAGCGCTAATTACACGGATTTGTGCCTATTGATATTATATTCATTGTAGAAAAACTTGATTCCGGTGAGGTAATATCACCGTTCCCGGTATATGTAATTGTTTTCTGATTAATATTCCATGTTATGCCGTATCGCCCTGTTTTATTACCAGTATAATTTATAGATATAGCAGGTTTTGTTTCTAAAATAGCTTTTTTTTCTGTTTGTGTGATCTTAGTTTCAGGCATACCTCTTATAGTGGCTTCTGCAAAAGCTATAAGCTTTTTCTGATCTTCACTGTTTATCTTTTCATATTCTTTTTGTGTATTGCAACCAAAAGTTGAGAGAAGCAACAATAGTGAAGATAAGAAAAACAGTGACTTTAATGCTTTCATTTTGTAATATTTTCTATAACATTTATTATGCTTTTTGTTGTCTGATTAATCTTACTGTTTTGCTGAGTCGCGGCATCTATAATTTTGCCAACAGTATCTATATTTTGATTTATTATTCCACGAATCAATTCTATAGATTCATGTTGGGGATTTGCTAATGTTCCTTTTAACCGGAGAGGTATAGAAAACCCGGAAATTTTGGTAATTGTATTTAGATTGATCTGTTGATTTTTGTTAATAGTTCCTGTAATAGTTATTCTTTGTACTGCGCTTTTGGATGTTCCGTTAAATTCAAAATTCGAGATATCCGCATCTCCATTTTTCATAGAGATTCTGACATCTCCAGTCTTGAACTCGAGTAGCTTTTTCCCCGATAGTATTTCCGAAGTGGCTGATTGTACATTGCTGGAACTTTTAGAAAATAATTTGAAAGAAGAAGAACTGTCAAATTTAGATATCACTTCCAGAGGAATCAGCATTAGTTGTGCTAGAGGATTTTTAAGCAGGTCAAATGGAATATATATATCTTTAGCGAACGACGTTAAATCTCCATTCAATGTTTGAATAAGATTTTTTTCATATAAATCAGGGGCATTAGCATTGATATTGAGGCTGTTTATATAACCATTTGTTTTTTGATAAGCACCTTTAATGAAAGCCTGGAAGAATGGTTGCAGCGGGAGATTTTTTATATTTAAGAAAGCCGTGAATGGAATTTTCTCACCATTTTGTTTGGATTCAAACTTACAAATAATTGGGGTTGTGTTTTGTTCCAGTTTTAAAACAGCTTTCAAATCAAAGCTTTCTGGTAACCCATTTGTGCCAATTATAGCATTTACATTACCCTGGATAGAACCGGAAACAGTGTTTTCTCCGGAAGTTGTGGCAATATTTGAAGAGAAATTCAAAACTCCTTTTCCATTCGTTTCGAAATATGGGATGCTCATATTAAGGTTTTTTATTTCAGATATTGAAGATTCCCGGGTATCTTTGCGCTGTAAAGAATAAACAGCATTAAGGTTAGTTATTTTAAAATTGTTTATTTTTAATTTATTTCGGAAAAGATCAAAAATATTCAGCTGTGTATCAAAATGGGCAATATCAGCTTTGAATTTATCATTTTGCGTTATAGCCATATTATCAAAAGAAAATTGCCCCTTGACAGGTGAGATTTCTATAGCCGCAACAGTTATTTTAGTTCCAGTTGAGAACGATATTATAGGCAAGACTATAGATTTTATAAAGAATGAATTCGTAATAACAAGATAAGCACATATTAGAAAAACAACTAATACGAGGATTGTTTTTAAAAGAAGTTTTTTCATTAAAATTTTCTTTACGTAAAATTTAAGATAGACATTTTATATTATAAATGCTTTTTACAAGTCCTTCAATTTCAAGTCTAATTGTCAAGCCAGATTTGAGTAATATTTTGTTATAGTCTTTCGTAAAGCACAAATATTGGTTATTTCTCTATCTAAAATGGCTATATTATTGAAAATTGGTGCGAAGATTATGGGGTTTTTCAGGCTGTATTTTTTTAAAGTGTCTAAACAAAACCTGATAAAATTTTCCGTTATATAATTACCAGTAGCTGGTTCGTAGATGAGACGAATTACTCCTATGTTATATTTTAGGCCTGCGATAACATTCAATATAGGCTGTTCATCTTTAAGTTCGTGCGGGAAAATATTAAGGCAAATTTTGAATTTGTTCAACATTAACTGCTTTAGAGTGTTTAAGATAGTTTGGATTGATTCAGCATTGCCCGGTAATCTTATAGGCAAACATATTTTCTTATTTTCATTATAGATGGATCTGTAGAGATTACGCAGATGTTTTATCTTTAAGAAATTGAGTTCGTCTTCAATATCTTTATATGATAAGCCGAAATCCAAGGTGATATGTTCCGGACTTAGGGGATTAGTTATAAAACAATGAAGCTTGTCAAAGATTTCATCGCGCAATCTTGGTTTCTGTTCTATGACATTTGTTAGAAGACTACTATTTATATAGCCGTAGGAATTAATGATATTAAAATGCTTTTGAGAGAGAAGGCTTAAAATCTCTTGTTTGTCTGCCAGCTCACCTTGTACTTCGACAAAAGGAATATCTCCAACAGGAATATTAGCTATCAAGGATTCTGCATCTGTTAAATTGTCAGGAAGAGAAAAAGTAAACATAGTTGACCTTAAATGTTATTATTAATAGCTACAGTTTCGAATTAAAAAGGGGCTTCTTTGGTTACGATATCTTTTATCCATGGCATAGCGCCGAATCGATCTTTGTCATATCCAGTTGCAAGATACAAGTTATGAAAACCGTGCTCATAAAGAAATTTTGCAAATATTTCACCAGGTATTTGTTCTTTAAGATCAGAATCAATATAGATCAGGATATCCTTATTGTAACAATACATGACTTTTTTAAAGTCTTCTGAACGATTAAAAGTTGCTATCTTCTTCTTAGTAAGAGCTGCTCGCATTTCCCATATTTCAGTAAGAGTCTTATCATCGTCTATAAATATTAGTTCTGGTTGTTCTTCATTTATAGTTCCATTCAACAGGGATATTGGGACATACGGTGCAAAATTCTTGGGAATGATTTTAATTTCCAGTTTTCTTATTCGTTCTCTAATTTCCAGCTCTTCGTATCGACTAGTTACCAATATTGCCTGTTTTTTTAAATCTAACTGTTCTATCAAGTCCAGACCTGTTTCTTTAGAATTAATCAGTTCATAGTCGACTAGAAACAGATCATGTTCCAAACGTGAATTTTTGCCCGCCTTCGCATGGCTTCCGCCTTCGCTTTTAGCTTTGGCGGGACAAGTCGGCGTGGCCAGGCAATATTCAGCAAAAGCTGCTGATTCATAAAAATGATCAAGCGTAATTAATTTTTTTTCAATGTACTCGGAAAAATGTGTTTGCCAGATACTATGGATAGATTCGTCATCATCCAGTACGATAATATGTGTATTTGGAGAAAGAGTAATAGTACTTTGAAACCAATCTGGGGCTTTGGTTATAGGAAAATTGATAGTAAAGGTTGTTCCTTTTCCTATTCCTGATTCAATATCGTAGCTTCCACCCCAGCTCATAATGTGTTGAGTAGCATTGGAAATACCTAAACCGCACCCATCTTTTTTAGTAGAGCTTATTTTTCCTTGTTTTATTTTTAAAAGAGTATCTTCTGGAATTCCTTTACCATTGTCAATTATTTTTATAGTTAAATTATTACCTTGTCTAGCTAAAACGACTCGAATAATCCCGCTTAATTCAATAGCTTCAAATGCATTATTAATCAAATTGGATATTGCTCTTTTAAATTTTCCAGGCTCTAGGTTAACGAAACAGCTATGAGTGTTTTTATGAAAATCCAAAACGAGTTCTATCGATTTGTCTAACATTTGGACTCGTTTTTCCGATATCAAATGATCTAAAAGGCTTGATACTAATTCAGCTTTCAGATGTTTTTGCTCCTTGGTCTCTGCAGTATCTTTTCCTTTTATTTTATACTTTATTAGAATATTGTTAGCAATATCATTAATGCGATGAGTTGCATTTCTAATCAAAATTCTTTCTTGTTCAGGCAATTCTTGCAGATGTTTCAATGCCGTATTAAGCGCAGCTAATGGAGAACGTATATCATGCACTACTTGTGCAGTTACTTCTGCTAGTGCATGATCTTTCATGTAGAGTGCTCTCTTCTTTAAAGACCTTATTATTAGTAAAATCACTCCCACAATAGTAAATAAAATAACTATTCCTGATACTCCCTTGAACCATGATGTCATCCAGAATGGCGGTGTTATTGTTATCTTAATGGAAACCCCATCTTCATTCCATATTCCATCATTGTTGGAACCCTTTAAGCGAAGAGTATATTCTCCAGGGGGAATATTTGTATATTTACCAAAATGCTTAATTCCTATATAGTTCCAGTCCTTGTCAAACACGTCGAGTTTATATGCGTACTGATTTTTTTCCGGATCCACATAGTCCAGTGCAATAAATGTAAATTCAAATGAATTATCAGGCCAAGCAAGCTTTACATCAGTTAATTTTTTGATCTTCCCTTCGTTATACATTCCTTCTTTCGATTTAAAAGATGATAACACAATCGTCGGAATATGGTAATTCGGTTCAATCTTATTCGCATCTTCAGGATTAAATTTACAAAATCCAAAGCTAAAACCGGGGAACCAGAAATTCCCTTTAGAGTCCTTTAATGGGCAAGTTATCTTATGGAATTGATTATCAAAAAGTCCATCAGTAGTAGTAAAGTTTTTAATGACCTTTAATATTTTAGGATCAAATTTTACTATACCATAACCTGTACTTATCCATAAGTGGCCATCATTGTCTTCCAAAATATGTCTTACAGAATTGCTGGGAAACCCACGCTCTATACCATAATGTATAAATTTTCCTGTTTGCTTATCAAACTTATTTAACCCTCCATCTTCAGTCGTAATCCAGAAGTTCCCTTTGCTATCAATGAACGATTCAATAACTATATTACTGCTAATACTGTTCTTGTCATTTGGATCATGTTTGTAATGTATACATTTTTCTGTAGTTTTATCAAATTTGCATAATCCACCCCCTCCGGTTGCAATCCATAACACATTACCATCCTGAAGTATGTTAAAAGTTACCTCACTGCTTATAGAACTCTTGTCGTTGTGTTCATGTTTGTATATGGTAAAATTACTGGTTGTAGTATTAAATTTAAACAGCCCTCCTGCGTAAGAGCAGGCAAACCATAATATGTCCGGGTTGTTATTATCTTGGGTTAAATAGAATGGAGTTATGTTAGAATAAGGATTTTTAAAACTCTTTATGATTTGCTTTGAGTTAGTGTCGAATAAACAGATAAATCCAAAGGTAACACCCAGCCAAAGTTTACTATCCGATGCTTCAAGAATAGAGTAGACAGAAATACCAGGTAAACTAAATGGGTTGGAGTTATGGGTAAAATTTTCAAATTTGTCATCCTTTGTATATAAACACATCCCACCTTTATAAGTTCCAATCCAAATATTCCCTTTCTTATCCTCGTACAATTTTGCTAAATTATCTGAAGATATGCTGAAAGGCTTTTCAGGGTCATAATAATAATTATCAAAGATATCCCTCTTCCGTATACACTTATTGATCCATCCAAAAGAATCTATTAACCAGATAATCCCTGAGGTATCCTCAAAAGAATACAAAATTTGATTCGAGCTTATGCTATTAAGATTTTGGGGGTCATATTTAAAATGAGTAAATGTTTTTGTTTTACTATCGTACCTATCAATTCCAGTTCCTCTTCTGTTACATATCCATAAGTTATTGAAACGATCAATCATAATGTTAGTAACTTCATCAAAAGATAGACTATTTGAATCAGTAGGATTGTGCCTGCAATTTATAAAATTTTTCGTTTGTTTATTAAAGGAACATAAGCCACCATCAGTCCCTATCCAAAGGGTTCCATTCTTATCTTCTTTTATTATGTTTACATGATCGTTACTGAGACTATTGATATTATTTGAAACATGCTTATAGCAGGAAACGCTGTTTGTCCTTTTATTGTAACAATTAAGACCGTTCTCTGTCCCGATCCAGACTAAATTTTCTTTGTCTACAAAAACAGCCCAAATTTTGTTGTTGCTTAAGCTGTTAGCATTTCCTGGACTATGCTTATATCGGATGAATTTGTTTGTTTTTTTATCATAAGAATTCAAACCCTCATTAGTCCCAATCCAAATTAGGCCATCCTTATCTTCAACAATAAGATTTGAAGATTTATTTATCTCATTGCTTGTTAAAGAATTAGGATTTTTTTCTTCAGATGTATAGTTTTTCCAAAAACCAGTGTCTTTATCGTAAGAAAACAGGCCTTGACTTAGTACAAGCCCCCATATTAGTCCTTTACTATCAACAAATACGGATGGAACAATTTCAAATGATTTTTCTTTCTCGTTTATTTTAATTCTTTGTATTTCATTGCCATCGTAACAGAACAATCCTCCTCCTTCTGTACCAATCCAGAACAACCCATCTTTGTCCTGAACCATACAAAGGTTAACCGACCTTGTTGTATTTATCTTTCGAATTTTAATATTATTAGCAAACAATGGAACTATGGAGTTATAACCAAGTATTAAGAACAAAACCAATGCCATGAATTTATTTTTCATAACAATCAACCTTATTAATTATGAGAGTTACAGAATAGCTTAGCTATTGCAGCTAATATAATTGATCCCATAATTTTTTATACATACCATTTTTAAACAATAATTCTTCGTGGCTTCCATTTTCTATTATTTTGCCGCTCTTAAAAACAAGTATTCTATCCATGTTTACAAGACTTGATAGTCTGTGAGCTATTATAATAGTTGTTTTATTTTTCATTAGTTCATTTAGAGAGTTTTTAATATTCATTTCAGTTAAAGAATCTAATTGAGATGTTGCTTCATCCATAATCAAAATAGGAGCATTCTTCAGAATAGCTCTGGCAATTGCAATACATTGACGCTGTCCACCAGATAGTTTTATACCACGTTCTCCTATGATTGAATTATATCCCAATGGTAGCTGAGAAATAAAATCATGGGCATGGGCCTGTTTTGCTGCCATAATAACATCATCATATCCTGCATTTGCAGAACTATAACAAATGTTATCCATAATAGATCTATGAAATAGATAAGGATCCTGAGGGATCATACTGATTGCTGAACGTAGAGAATTTTGTGTGACATCTCTTATATCTTGCCCATCAATTAATATGCTGCCTGAACACACGTCATATAATCTTAGTATTAGATTTACAAATGTTGATTTCCCATCTCCGGAACAACCGACAAGACCTACTTTTTCCTTAGGAAATATTTTAACAGACATATCGGTAAATAACTCTTTACCTGGTTCATAACCAAAACATACATTGTTAAAAACAATTTCTCCCTGCGATACAATCAAATTCGGAGCATTTGGTTTATCTTTAATACTATTGGGAATAAATAACTTCTTAATACTTTGTTTACACCAACCTAAGTTCCCGTTTATCTGGTGGATAGTGTCAGTAAGGTTCCATGAATTATCTGTTATTTGAGAGGCAAGCCCTAAAATCAGAACAAAATCTCCTATAGTAACTAATCCTTTTAGCTTAAGATCGAGTAATAAATATACCATTAATGCTATGAGGCTTAGTATGTATAAGCCATGTATAAACGAAAATTTCATGAAAAACAGTTCTTTCCTTTGGAATTGCAGTTTCATGTTCAATAATGCTTTACTAAGATCAATTACCTCATAGTGTTGAGAAGAAAATATACTCATGCTATTTGCATTGGTAGTAGTGTCTACGATTTTCCCGGAAACCACAGATTGACTTTCTCCATAATACTCAGAAATATTTTGTATTTTTTTTGAAAATGCAAGACTAAAGAATAGAAAACTCATTATCCAAATTAATAAAACCCAGAAAAAAAATGGATGCACATAATACATGCTATAAAGAGATGCAATTAATAAAGCGACAATTCTAATTACGTATACAGAATTTTCGTAAATTATAGATTCAATATTATTTGAGAGCATGGTCACATTATTAGATATTTCGCCTGAAAAATTATCCTGAAAAAACTGATAGGAATGATTATAAACATAGCTGCATGTTCGCATAATAATGTTATTTTTTACATTAAGTTGTGTCTTATATCTTATATATGACAATATCCTCCAGGATATGTTGCTCATTAAATGAATCATCAAAAAAATTATTACAGGCCAAATGCAAGTTCTTATTATTTCTTGAGTTCTTATTGTTACAATAAGATCAATTAGGATTTTCATTATGTAAGAACTAATAACACCATAAACACCCAAAAATATTGTACATAGTATAAATATAAGCATATAGGACTTATGGTCTTTTAAAAAATACCATATAAAATGAACCAGTGTTTTAGGTAATTCTCGGCTTTTTTCAGTCATAATAAAATTTTACTATTTCATATTTTCTTAACGATTTGTGATACCCCAACTTAAACAACAGGTTTTACAGGCATTATGATACAGTCCTAATGCCATATCAGATCTAAATTTATTTATTTTTTCCCCATTCCATATCGAAATAAAATTTTGATTATTGAGGTTTCCAAAGGTATCAGTTAACGTGCAGCATACAGATAAATTTCCATTAGAATCAATGAATACATGCTCCCAGGGAGATATACAGATATTTTTTGTATGACAATTTGAAATTGACTTCCTAAAATTAAAATTGATAGACAGCTTTTTCGACTGTGCGTAATTGGTTGCGCTATCAATAATTTCTCTGAACTCTTTAGACAATTTTATATTTTCTAATGTTAATTTTTCCCACATTTCTTGGCAAGGAATACAATTTCGTATTTCGGATACAAATAAATAAGAAGCACCTATCTCTACAGCATAATCTATCATAGGTATTAATTCATTATAGTTAAGCGTACAGAGAACCATATTAATACTTAATGATGAATTACAACCGATAGGCAAGTTATTTTTGATAAATTTCCAATAGCTAAGATTATTTTTAACTTTGCTTAAGTCGCCATTGACTCTTATAGCTCGATATGTTTTATCTATTATGGAATCTAACGATATAACAATCTGACAATTAGATTTTGCGAGTAATAAAAAGCTGTCCTTATTCAATAAAGACGCATTTGTAATTAACATAGTGTTGCAATTATGTTTTCTAGCTGCAGATAATATATCTTTTAAATCTTCTGATAATATACTCTCTCCCGTACCCTGTAACTCCAAAAAATTAGCTTTCGGTATTAGCTCATAAATAATTATCCCTTTTACCCTATTACTAATATCATTTCTAATATCCTTATATCCATGGTTACATATAATACATTTATAATTACACCTGCTAGTTAACTCTAAATGTAACCTTCTCGGATACAAAAAATCCATGATAATTATTAATTAACTATAGCTATCAGATTGAAGTTCAAAAGTGTGTTTACAACTTTTATAATTTTTCCCTCAGCTTCTTTCTTACTTTCTTCTGGAAAGTTTTGTGTTAATTTATCTATAATTATTTGTAATGTGTTCTTCCCATTACACAGGTTCCAGATTTGTATTGCATCTTCATTTAGGCACATAGCAGGCGCAGTCCTGGAAGCTATCATAATCCCAAAACTCTCTTGTCTGGTACGCGCAGAACTATTAACTTTTAAAATACTTTCTGAGGTTAAGTTGATGCTCATAATAAAAAACTCCTATTTTAAATTAACATGAATAGATAATGGATCCGGCCCAGAAAAACTTCCAGAAACTGATATAGCCGCAGCTCTACATCCACCTCTACATAAATGAAAATCAGAACAAACTTTGCACTCTTTTGGAAAACTTTCTCCAGTTATATGATCCTTATAAATTTGAGATTTTTCTTTGATACTCCTAAATGAATCCTCTAACAAATTTCCCAATTTTACTCTGGACATTCCACAAACTAATACATTACCCATGACATCAATATAAAACCTTGAGGCACCAAAATGACAATAATTACAATGATTATATAGATGGATTGGTAAAGCGCATCTTGGGATAGAGTTGGCTAATAGAAAGCTAATCCCATCCTCTATCTTTTGTTTATTATTAATATACTCTAAAGCCAATAATAGTTCATCTTTTGATATATTTAAGAAGGCAGATGAACTACCTACTCCTGTTGGAGAAAATCTGGTCAAGGTAAAATTCTTTACCCCAATATTAAATAAAAAGTCAATATGTGCCGGTAGTTCAGAAATGTTTTTAGAAGTAAGCACAAAATTACTCACAACCATGACATTAGTAGATAACATTGCCTTAATGCCATCCAAGGCTTTCTTGTAACTTCCTTTTACTCCAGTTAAATAATCGTTAGTTTCTTCAAAACCATGCAGCGAAACATTAACACTTTGAACTTGAAAAGATTCTAATGTTTTCGCCATTTCTTTTGTAATATGAGTTCCATTAGTTTGTATTTGTACCTTAATAAACTTAGTTGAACAAAGCTCAACTATTTTTATAAAATCCGGGTGTAACATGGGCTCACCACCAGTGAGCACAATTTCCATCACTTTTTCACTTTCCAGTCTATCAATAATATTTTTGTATCTACTGCATAAAATTGGCTGCTGACTATTATAGCAAAAACGACACTTTAAATTACATGCTTCCGTAAGCTCGAGCTGCACGTTTACCGGACTTACATCTAAATTTTGCAACAAAAATTTTTCCTGTTCCTGTTTCATACAATTTGAGAATTTTCCCACTTCTTAGTATTAATGCTTAATCCACATTTTAAAATAGATTCATCATAAACAATGCAACCACCTCTACATTGACTTAATTCATTACAAGTATGACAGTTCTTTGGTAAATGGCACAAGTTTCTATATTTATCCCATGTACTAGACACCCACATTTTTTCAAATGAAATCTCATGTAAATTTCCCATAATATCGTCTGAAATAGTACAAGGGGTAACCTTACCAGTTGCACTAATTCTACATAAGCCATATCCAAATTGACATGGAACATTTAATTCAGTCAATTTAGAATAGTAACTAACAGGCAATTCACAAAATGGAACGGGGCCTGTTAAAGCAATAAATTTTAATCCGTCTATCTCATCTTTAGCCTTATATAGAATATCAACCAGCTCAACTGTTGATTTGGCATCCATAAGAAAATCAAGATTATTTTTGTTATTTAAAATGTATTTCGTAGAACACAGTGCATGACAACCCGCACTTACTGCTAACTTAGCAATATTTAAAATATCTTGATAATTTTTTTTATGGGTACAAACATTGACTTCTACTCCTACACCATTATCAATTAGAGCTTTTATCCCCTTAAAAACATCGTCAAACGCTCCTATTCGACCAGTTTCTCTGTCATGTTCATTTCTATCCGAATGCAAAATTGATGTACAAATGCTTGGTATACATCTTGCGATTCGTTTTGCGGCATAATCATCAATTAGAGTGGCATTAGTATTCATATGCAAATCAAAGCCAAGATAATGAGCATATTCAATTATCTCGAAAAAATCTTCACGCATTAATGGCTCACCACCATTAAAATTTACATAGAAAACCCCACACTCTTTCATTTCACGTAAAATACGTTTAATTTCATTTAGAGTTAATTCATTTCCATCCATTTGCGCTTTTTCATTGTAGCAAAAAAAACATTTATTATTGCATCTGTTCGTTAATTCGAATTGCACATAGAAAGGCGCTTTGATATCTCTAACTTTCATTTTAAAGTTCCACCCTGTAATTAAAATAAATAATTAAATATGCATCTAGTATAGACATATAATACGGTCCAAATTTAACTCATAAGATTTTTTATAGCTTCAACACTTAACAACTTAGTGCTTACTTGTATTAATATAGCGATTCATTGTTTATCACATATAGCTTTAAAACTTGTAACTGACCTTCATAGGCTCAACCTAATTCAAGATATTATATAATTGTAAAATCTCATTGGAGGTTATAACCTAATTTATGTCTCAAAAATTTGTATTTATTTTTTTGAAGCCACAATGAGAACTAGGCAGTTACCGATACTTTTCAAAATCCTTAGTTAACATTCCCCCATAGCTTATTATAAGAGATTAAAACTAGCTACACCCAAAATGATTTTTAAGAGAAACAAAGAATAATTCCTTAATTAATTTTGATAAACAAAAACCAGCGAAATGTCCCGTAGTCATTGCAAGGGTCAATTCCAAAGAATTTCTTTAACTGCACAAATTGTCCATTACATACAAGCAGAACAAGCACAAGCGCATCCTCCACACGCACTACAAGCTGTACAAGCTGTACAAGCACAAGGTGCTGCCGTTGAACTAGATTCGCAGTTAGTTTGCTGATTATTACTATCGTTTTTACCTTCTAGTTTTCTTGTAAAAGGAGCAGAGTAAGGATCGAATACTTCGACTATAGGATTAAAATTTCTTGTTGCTGCTAACATAAAAACCTCCTTCTTCTTAATATTTTTATTCTAAAATTAATTAACCCCAACAAGCACTACAGGCACTACAGGCACTACATACTCCACATGCACTGCAAGCTGTACATGGCATCGCAGATGGATTACATTCGTAGTTGGTTTGCTGATTATTACTATCGTTTTTACCTTCTAGTTTTCTTGTAAAAGGAGCAGAGTAAGGATCGAATACTTCGACTATAGGATTAAAATTTCTTGCTGCTGCTAACATAAAAACC